>Ga0224511_10005310_pt1 | contig 10062 bp, 4 predicted proteins | sample SF_May12_sed_USG_2_FD_169988 | JGI IMG/M metagenome (GOLD analysis project Ga0224511, IMG submission 169988) | Sediment microbial communities from San Francisco Bay, California, United States - SF_May12_sed_USGS_8_1 | ecosystem: Environmental > Aquatic > Marine > Sediment | place: USA... | reverse complement strand
TTGGGTCAAACTAATGGACCGTTCCGCAACTGTCAATAATGATCATTTATAACAGTACATTGTCAATTTTAATCCAATATATTAGGATTATATTGTCGGGTGACAATCTGACCTAGAAAACACAAACAGAAGACCCCTTCACTAGCCTTCACAAGATCAAAGCAAATCTACCGCATTGGGCGGAGTTTGATATTTTGCAGAACGGTGCATTACACATAAGTGTAACCGGGATACTGGTCTTTGTAAGCCACAGGGACGGTAATGATAACTCCGGCCGGACATCTTGGTTGCTGGCAGCACATGCCAGGAGCAGGGTCTTCCAAACTACATGTGCTGGGTAGCGTGTCCCAGTTTAAGCATCTGTAAAATCAATGCGTATTCAGTCAAACTACATGTGCTGGGTAGCGTGTCCCAGTTTAAGCATCTGTAAAATCAATGCGTATTCTGGGTAAGTTAAGTATTAGTATTTCTATGACATTAATTTTGTACATAATGTTTTTCTTGTAACTGTGTGTGTAAAGCGCAAATGAATATTACCGGATACTATATGCGCAATACAAATGTGTTGGATTTGGATTTGGATTTGGATTAAGTATGCAGTGTGTACGAAGCAGCGAATATTTCATGTATTGAAATCTGATTCAGCTCGAAATAAAAACGAATGTTCTGTGTTAGTAAAATGATTTTAAATAAATAATTGTGAAAACGTAAAAAATACTACATACACGCTTCCGCATGAGTACCGTCCATTTTTGGAGTCATTGCATGTACACTGCAAGTCGCATCCAACGATCCAGGTTTGGTCTTGAATATATCGATGTCCATTGGATAGGCAAAAATCTGAAACACAAAATTGAAAATACGTAAGAATAATAGTTATAATTTCGTTAGAAATACACACTCAATAAGGAAGATGTTTTAGTTTCATTTTATAAAAACAGTTTACATATCTAGAAATTAAATTTAATTGGAACTCTGCTTATTTCTTTTAACACTTGCGCATGTTCAAAATGAAACGTAAGGACGTTCACAAACGATAATCAAACACCGCGACAGGATTTCGATAAAAAGCTCGTCACCAAAAATCGATCAAGTATCTGGGTAAAAGGTTACGCGACAGACTATCACAACTTCAAACTAAGTTTTAAAGTCAATAACCAATTATAATAACGAAAATATCACTTATGGTCATCTGGGAAACCAATATTAATACGTTGATTGTCTCTTTAAGCAAAACCGTTATATATACCGAACCGCATTACCATATTATCCAAATGTCTTTATTAAATGTTATTATAGGAATAAAGATTTCGCCGATGTATGTTATGGCAACATTCAAACAAACATATTGATTTTTCTATTTTACATATATAAAGTAAAATCTGCGAACATACGAACATATCTCAGAATAGCATTGTTTTACTCATAAACAGTCTTAATGGACAAAGAAAACCTATAATTATACTAACAAGTCTCTGCATCGGTAATAAAACTGTTTTTGACAGTGTGTAAGACGATATGTATAGACAACCAAACATTGGACTTAACATTTCAACATACCTGTTGAGGCCTCCGTTGTCGTAATTGTCATGGAAGGAACAATGGTTGTTGGTAACGTAGCATTTAAGGTCGTCGGCGATGACATCGTAACTATTGGCGTTACAGGCACTTTACATGGGTCTACGGCGTTACACAGGTTGGTATCGCAGCAATAACCACATGGAATGTTTGAATTGGACATTGTGTCATTGCTGAGATGGCATTGTGATGACTGGAACATATTAACAATATCACCTTATTATGAATTACACACCGTCACGTACACATGGAATTACAACTCTGTCATAACGATTGATAAAACTTCAATCAGTGTTTAGGTAGATTGATAGATATATATTTTATTTTCCTCCGCAAGCGAAAAGCAGAACATATGTACACACACAGTAAAGATATATACAAACACTAATATATAATTTACAAACACAGTAAATGATATAAACAGTAAATAAAATAAATAAATACTGTACATTATATCAATATAAAGGGTTATACTTTTATGCAATATATATCATAATTACACAGCATATTATGTTATGTTATGTCATTTAACAAAAAGGGCATGAATTATTGATACTGTGTTTCACGAAAGCGAAATAAAGAACAGTATTAAAATATAATTAAAGCCTCATAATCGTCTCTCTTTACCGAAAGCGAAAGAAAAGAGAAAGCAAGAGACTTAAGCATAAGCTACCAAATTATATAGGCGAGACTTACGCACTAGCGATGAGTGCCTGGAATAAAGTTGACATTAGTAATGTTTTACTCATTCGTAAACTCTTAGTAGCAGAGAAAAAATCGATTGACAGCATATCTGATACAATGAGCATGTATATTATTCGAAATCAATGTTTTAATGTATAGAAGTCCTATACAAAAAACTATGGTTGACATTCAAAACAGGCAGAGTCATTTATACCCATCTAAACAAATTTACGCCGATGTTAATTAAACTTAACACACGCTTTTGTGGGTGCATCCGGTAGCATACAGTGGACTCGATATGCCAAATTGGATCTTGGAAGTTATTGAGCACACCTGGAAAGGTAAGTTATGGTCGTCTGTTAAAACACATTATGTGTACAAAATGTCGAAAACTTAACCTTGTTAAATTTATCAATGGTGTTACGCAATTGCAACATATTTCCTTGAAAATGTATGTAGTAGATATAACAGATATAAATTAATAGAAATTATGAGCATACGAATGGAATAGTTAAAACACATTATGTGTGCAAAATGTCGAAAACGTAACATTGTTAAATTTATCAATGGCGTTACGCAATGGCAACATCTTTCCTGGAAAATGTATGTAGTAGATATGACAGATATAAATTATTTATTATTTTACTTATACGAATAGCATTCGAATGGCATAGTGATTACAAACAAATGTTGTAAAACGTTTATATCTAGATAACGTTTACATGCAAATTCAAACCATCCTTGTTCTGAATATTGGTCTAAAATGCATGCTATCGCACGCATCTTATTTAGAACATTTTGACCTATACGACCTATTCTCTGTTCAAAGTCAACCTATAGTTGTTGCGTGTTTTTAAAAGGTAATTGTTGTAATATACGAGATGTGTTCGTAAAGTTCGTGGACAAGTAAGAAAAACAAATTAATTTTTATCCGATTGCAAAACATTTTATATCGTTGAAATCAGCAAAGCATCTTCTAATTACAATGAAAATTGTACAAAAATACATAAAACTATAGATATATCACAATATACCAAGTATAACAACTAACGCCCATACGCGGCAGTTTAACGTCAATTTTGTCTATCACTTGACGTAACCGTCATTTTTTTTTCAAAATACTCGCTGTCACAGTTAACACATTTACGGTGACTTGCTACCCTTATTGAAAGTGTCCCTAAACCAGCTTTTATCGTACTAACAAAAGAATTGTGAAACTCAACCTATAGTAGTTTCGTGTTTTAAAAAGCTAATTGGTGTATTATACTAACAAAAGAATTGTGAAATTAATCCTATACCTGGTCGCGGCCGCACTGGCGCACCTTCTCACATCCATCTACCCCGATAGAGGAGTCGCAATCGTAACACACGGGCCCTAGGTCGCCTTGAGGTGCTAGGAAACATTGTATTATACTTTGATACGGTTTTCATAGTTTAAATTTGGGGTCATAAATTACAGCATATATTTAAGAGGAGTCGCAATCGTAACACACGGGTCCTAGGTCGCCTTGAGGTGCTAGGAAACATTGTATTATACTTTGATACGGTTTTCATAGTTTAAATTTGGGGTCGTAAATTACAGCACATATTTACAGTAATGTGCATGTTTTACTCGTTTGGTGTCATCTTTTGACAGCTTACATTAACGTTTAAACTACTTTGTTATAGTCATACAAACGGTCTAATATTAACTTAAACACACATGATGACGTTGTTGTTTTAATGTTGTAGACCCAGGGATATACCTTGTTTCATTTTTTTCAATACCAGTGTTACCTTCACCACATCCGGCCAGATTGCAAAGATCCCCATGACAACACTGCGCACACAAAATAGTCGTTTCTCTCTTTCGACCAACAACGGACGCTTCACATAACTATAGACAAGATAGAGAAAGAGGTCATGTTTGAAATGGTAAAGACATGGTTGACAAATTGGCATCACAGGCAAATACATAGTCATTCGTTTTTAGGCAAATTCCTAACAATAGATACTATTATTTTGAGTTGTATTTTATTAATGTACACCAGATGTCTTTATGCAAAATGTATGTTGTCATGACCATAGTTATGCGTGTTTTGTTTTTAACATTGTTATGCAATGACATTACTTCATTAAAAGCGTTCAAAGTGCGAATTCTGATACATGTATTTGCGAGATGACTCTTTAAACCTTCTGTATCTTGCAAATTAAAACAACAGTATGTTTACCGCATCATCCTGGCAGCGTTGATTGTAACGTAAAGTACCAATCGTCGTTTTGTATGTCTCCACGTAACATATCTTGAAAGCATAAGCCATAGTTGTAAAATGTACTTCCGTTTTCATAGTTCATCCATCTAGTGTTTTTATGTGCGCCGCTTGTTTAAATAGTCCATTGTTGTTGATATTTTAAAGGTTTTCTTTAAGTTGAAACAGTGTTAATACATAGGTTATTTCGCTCTACTTAATTGCTTTAAGAGAAGATAGATATCAAACCGACAAGTGATTAGAATCGTTGTCGACGTGTAAATAACAAGATATTTTGCCTTTTCATACAGGTTTACTTACAAATACTTAATTAATAATATTAATGTTTATGTAAAGAAAAAATGCATACTGTAAATCAGGACACTGTTTATAACAAATACCAGTATTACATCAGGTGTATAAAATGACATGTTTGTAAAAATATATGCTTTGCATTAAGGTCAACATGTATTTTAAACCTTGATAAGACTTATTTATTAAAGGTTGCGAAACAATGTATCCTAACAAATACGACCGCTCATTCCGGATGGTATCCATCTCTTTTTTGAACGAGGACTGAGAGAAGAGAGAAACCAGACCTGTCCTTATATGCTGAGCGCAAAGCAAGGAAGCATATGGTACCATTTTTATAACGTCTGGTATGACGCGGTCGGGGATCGAACCCACGACCTCCCGCTCACGGGGCGAATGCTCTAACCACTGAGCCGCTGCATTTTAAACTTTGAAAAGTAAGGACAAATTGTTGACCTCGTGTGGGCCACAGTGTGATATGGTATTGCACGTGTACGGCCGTGCAGCGTCGGTGCAGCTCATGCACGTGTAGTTGAAACCTGCACATAAAACTAATTTCAAGTCACCAGAGCACGGTTGAGCATTAACATGGGAAAAAATCTAAACGATCCCTAAAAGTGTAAATAACTGCGTAATAGGGCATAAACAATAGGTACCATGTGCTAGTTTTGGAGGAAAATGTGCACAAACCAGGACATTTCCAATATACCATTCATTATGAGGGAAAATCGTTTTCTTGTTCACGGACACCAAAATGATTTACCTCATATTACATTAATTTTCCATCTTTTAAAATATGTAGTCAACATTGTTTTAGAGTCAGCCATTTTATATCACATTTTTGCTAAGACTCCTACCTAAATCATATTTTAAGATAATTTCTGTTTAACCTGATTTTCTGTGCTCTAGCTCCTTTAAGTCAACGCATATGTGACAAAACAGTGTATTGTAGATAAAAAATCGTTATGAACTTAAATAAATGCAATATAACAAACATAATATAAAGATAATGCAAATACGTTGGGTAATACCAGATAATTATGATATAAAAATGTGTTTGTTTTTTATACATTGAGACAGATAAACTAAGTGTTCTAGTGTAAGAATATACCTGCTATTATCGTTGGAAGCACAAGTAACAAAACGCAGAATAACGCCATGTTTATGTCTGTCACTGGTCTATAGCGTTTACACTTTATGGTTTTCGTACTTAATAGGTGTGTTCTACTTCTGCCGATATGGCTTACAGAGATAAGACATTCCAATGTTATGAGACGCACACATTAACTTCAGTTATTGTACAGTTTTTATATATGACAACTATCGCAAGATTTCGAAAGAATTGGTTGGTCATTTAAGGTACATGTATATTAATGATCGGAACGGCTTTTTGAAAATAAGCTGATAAATACTGAGAAGCGAATTGATTTTAATCTTTAAAACTCTCATGCAAGATTTTAAAATACGTTGATAGACCTTATAAACATAACATTTAACTATTACCTGTTTCATCTTAACATGTTATTTCATCCTTTGCCTCAACATTATAATCGATCAGTTCTAGACTATCAGTGTATGCTTTTGTGAAAGTTATTTTTGTTATAAATTGATTTCACGTACTAACTAATGTTACTTTGTATTACTAATGTATGCTTTGAAACGCTTAAGGACAAGAGTTATCTTTTTATATCTTATCCCTTACTATAGCAAGTAGGAGGGTTAGTTTGTGTAAATAATGTTTATAATTAAAGTATTGTTGCGGTTAGTAAAAAGACCATATATATGTAGCATATACGTTACTTAAACGCTCACCATACGCAGGGCGCACGCTTATACTATGTCTCGCTTCTAGAGCATATTTTAATCTCAACACCTCAACATTGCCTGTGATATTGTATTTTGATATGACACTGTATCAACCAATAAATTTCTGTTGGTTGAAAAAGAGGTAACCTAATAAGTATATATATTTGTTATATAAGACAAATAAAAAAATCTTTTTCACACGTTTTTACTTGTTTGCACTAAACCTATAAAGGCCGCAACATATAGAAAATTATAACTACCACTTCAAACCTTTTCAATGGTTATTTAGGATGGAAACTGACGCTTAAATTAGCATTTCCGTGCTGAACCTTTTATTTCTTCTTGAAATTTCAGCCATAAAATATTACAAAATATATATAGAACAAAATGAATAAGACATAACGGTTTCTCGGAAAACCTAATTATATTAGTAACAGAATATTCTTTTTACTAAATGAATTTGATGAATGGATTACAAAACAATTACTGTACATCTTGCATATGTTTGAAATATAAGGACACGTTTTATTGTCCTTGGTTTCATTGAATTGATTGAATATATGACAATATCATTCGTATCACAATCAGTATGTTATCATAATTTCTGTTTTCGTCGAGTGTTCATATTTTAGAATCCCAAGGGTTTTTAATCGTGTCGCAGTTTTCCAGAAATACTTTTAGATTTCCAGTTATCTTTCTGTTTAAGTAGGATCAATTCTGTAGGGATCTTTAATACGTGTAGATGCTGGTTTAGATTATTTGTTGTTATCACGAGTTTTGCTCTAGTGTGGGTGTAAAAGTCTGCACTATACCAACACGAAAAGGTAATTCGTCATAGAGAAGCTTAGTGGGACACATCGTAATTTCTAAAGAACATCCAGTATCTGGAGGGGGTGGCGAAGTTTCCGTTTCACGTTTTAATGTCCGTGACGGTTAGAGTTTTGGTTAGGATTAACCCTACCCCTAGCCCTTTTTTAACGAGAAAACAACCCTTTCTGACGAGGCAAAAAAATTGTAAGAAATAAATATTAATAAGGTACCGCCCTATAGCACCTACCGGGACACAAAGTGCCCACTGTCGCCGACCCACCATTAACTGTCTTCACGAAGATTATCGCATCTTTGCATATTGCCACACACTATTGATAACGTTAAAATTACATCAACGCATTTTACTACGGTCAGATAAAGCCACGAGTTTACATTTGAAAACAGAGTTTCGCTCGTGCGCTATGGGGCGTCGGTTATACAGCATATTTCATTTTAATTGAAGAACAGCTTCAATAAAACCGTGGCTGCTAATTTCCCATGCAGCCTATGCTTACTGAGGCTCTTCACTTTTCTCTGTTGAATTTAAATATTGGGTTATTGTTTGTGTGAATACAATGTAGATCATTATCATTAGGAACGACGAATTAACGTTTTATATTTTATTGTATGCCAAACATAAATTATTTATCATCTAGTCATTAGAATAAAACATACAACTTAGTTAAGGTGTCTTACAAAGCAGGGTAATTTATTCGTTCGAACTTTGATAATAAATACAATAACGAAGTTAAATTAAAGTTAGTATTATCATTCTAATGGTCTACCAGACGAATATATTACCTACAAGACGTTCCAATTATAGCCCCAATATAGACGCTTATTTTAGGTAATATGCAGTTTCAAAAGATTGTTAGTTAATGTAATAACTATAAACGACCAACATGAAAAGGTCATCCATCACTGGGTAGCCAAGTGGGACACAATATTGCCAATGTCGCCCACATACACGTTCCTTTTCTCACGTCTAAGTCACATGTCTAGTCGCATTTTGGTATAATTGGACCCATTTCCGTCAACATATTGTTGGTTTTTTTAATGTTAATGTTTTAATCCATACTCCCCTCTCGACAGCCTGGCCAAAATGGCGTCTTGACGGACCTGGTTTGTTCAGCCATTCTTTTGTAATCAAATGTCAATCCAGCCTATTCAAATGTATACGGCCTATACGAATATCTACGACCATCATCTAGTCGGCGATGTTTTAATGGAGCAGTATGGTTTTCATATAATAAAACGCGTTCAGTCAAGCAATATGTAAGTTTCGCGGGGCTTAAAAGGGTGGGTCTGTCAATAGGTCAAGTAAATTAATTACTAGTTAAGAAGGTCCCTTATTTTGTGAACTTACGTTAGCTTTATTCGCTTGGAATATCGAGCCGTTATGGATCTCTAATAAAAAACAAGAGTGAACAGAAAGTATAAAAAAAATCATAATGCGAGTAAATCACCATATTATGTCTTCATTAACTATTGTTCAGTCAGAAGGGAAACATTTCAGAACTAATAAAAAATAATTAGTAGTAATCATGAATTTTAAGAACGGACACGTCATCAGGGAGCCTAATATAGACGCTACTTTCAGACAATATGAATTTTCATGAGGGTTCATTGTATATGCTAATCGGAGTGTAACCTTGCGGTCTATGGTCAGACGATATGGACACCAGAAGCCAACAATTGATAGATCCATAACCTGATCATTAATTAGAAAATTAACAAATAAAACCACAACCATGTGTTCTATTGTTAGCAACTGCATTGTGGTTAATTTCTTACTGTAATCTATTATACGGTGAAAACATTAGGGTCTTTTGACCAGAAATGGATCTATGCATTGTGTGCACTTATGCAATAAGCATGGCTAATATGTGTCATCTCGTTTCATTCACAATGTTTGGCATTTTCGTACATTAGCGAATACCCTCATGAAAATTCATATTGTCTAAAAATAGCGTCTATATTAGGCTCCCTGATGACGTGTCCGTACTAGGGATGAGACGATATGGCGATATATCGATACAGTATCGATACGGCGGGTCACGATACGTATCGTGGCCCAGCGCGATATATCGCGATACGACCTTGACATTTATAAAGAGGGGAAGTCACTACGTTGTCTCTACTATTTCGTATTCGTTCAAGAAATATAATCTCTGTCGGCGGTGTTGGTGTAGTATGCCTGTTGAAATGGACCTTTAAGTGGACTACATGTATTCTTCATTAACAGTGGTGAAAGATGGTCAACAGTTACAGTATGGAAAACATGTTTTTTAATGTTTAAACTTTCACAATCTAGTCAAATATTTTATTTTCTAGTCATATTTTACTTTGTTATATCTAGTCAAATTCCAAGAATCTCAAATCTAACTTTGTATATTGTTTACTATTTATTATACTGTCATTTATATTGTTTTAAGTTTAGAATAATAACATTCCATTAAACTGTCCTACATGTACCATACATGTAAATACAGAAGTTTTTTTATAAATAGAATGAGTTCTTAAAGGGGAGCTGTCTGATTCTTTCACTAATTACAATAATGTAGGAAACACAAAAGTAAGTGTATCGATTAAAAAAACTTATGCCAACAAATGCACATTAAGCGAGATATTTCTAACTGAAATA
>Ga0224511_10005309_pt1 | contig 10063 bp, 8 predicted proteins | sample SF_May12_sed_USG_2_FD_169988 | JGI IMG/M metagenome (GOLD analysis project Ga0224511, IMG submission 169988) | Sediment microbial communities from San Francisco Bay, California, United States - SF_May12_sed_USGS_8_1 | ecosystem: Environmental > Aquatic > Marine > Sediment | place: USA... | reverse complement strand
ATAGATATATAGTTTTGCTTGTATGACTTCTTCATTGTTATGGTGAAGCTGTCGGGTTAGATACTTGTGTATTCACCAGTTGGAGCATGAAACATTCCCACAAGCAGGCTAGTATCAACGCTCCAACTCATAGTGGAGCTTTTCTTGTTTTGAGCTAGGGTCACTGAGGAGTTCATACTCAGAACAGTAGCCTGCCATGACCAGGTTTCGGATCCAGGTTCTCTCACTTGTGAGCCTAGCGCTCTACCACTGAGCTGTCCTGAGATCCTTAGACACAGCCATACAAGCGTTTACATGTTTATGAGTTCTGTATGACAAACCTTCTTCCTATCTTATCGAGTCAGCCCTTAGTGGATTCCATATGAATCAATCTCACACATTTTATGATTCACTTGTGAATGGGTGTCTTATACGCTGCACTTGAATGACTCTATAGAGAATGCTCGCTGAGCTGAACACTGACTGTGCAGTTCGCTGAAACCAGCTGCTTACGGCCACAATAATTTTCCTTATACATAAAATAATTTGTTCTTGAGTAAGCCAGTGCAAAGTTAGAACTAACATTTTGTAAGATTTTTATAACCTAAACCCCTTTTTGCTCCGCCCTAGCCTAGGTTTCAAACCGATGTTGAAAGGCATAGATTAGATAAAATGGATGGTATGCCAATAACCACTCAAAAGGTTGGTGACCTTAGCCCCATAGAAACTGCGCGAAATGCCCTGCCTGCAATGCCCTCGGGAAGGGGGGCGAGTGGCATCTCTCTGTATTTTCTATGGACCGTCACAATAGGTGCATACGCCTGCTCAGTTTTTTCGCGACCGAAATGGATTTTGGTCGGTCAAAAAAGCCGAGCACACGAAATCTGCTAAACTGCTCAAGAGCGCGACCGAAAAGCGCGATCCAAAAAGCATCTTTCACTTTCGGTCGCGATTTGCGACCGAAAGTGCGCCAACAGAATTCCGCGACCAAAATAGACTTTAGCCTAATAGTTTGGGCAAATGCAAGGTTATCGCAAAGAGGCTTGATTACTACGTTGGGATAACGGTCGCGAACGATCGTTTGGCTCTAACTGACAAGTGAAAATTGGGAGAGGACAACTCTGATCCGATCAAAATCCATCCTGAACTCAACTACGCTTCCTCACATCGACCGTGTGTTCGTATGCTCGCAACCAAAATCTTTTCAAAAATTTTGGTCGTGAGAAGGCGAATGCACCTAATATCTGTCGGAATAGGAGGATAGCTCAGTGGTAGAGGGTTGGGCTGTACAACCGCAAGGGTTGACTTTGAATCCTGGTCATGGTGGGCTCTCGTCTCGAGTACGAATTCCTCACCTTAATCCTAGCTGTGAAATTAAACATTGATACTGACCCGCACATAGTGCTTCATGCTAAGCCATACTGGTAAAAAAACAAGTAGCTAACCCGTCAGCTCCACCATCACGGAGAAGACGTCAAACAAGAAAACGCACTACCTATAGCCCTAAATACCTTCACGACTTATTGAGGATGAAGGCATCAATTCGACCCCTCCTCTGTATTCCACTCCTGACTCTTAAAGTGTATAGAGTCTTTGTCGAATTCACCTTAGACAGTCGGTAAAACACGACAGGCGGGAGTCAAACTTTTTGTACTCTCCGATTGGAAAATTGTTGACGTAGCAAACTAATGATGTTTTTGTACACTTACTGGCAGGCATTCATAATGCCTGAAGGCTAGAGCGATGAGATTCTTGTGGTTACTTGTTACTCAGTTTATTGCTCATATATACCAATGACAGTTTGTACACAATAGCCCTTACTTATGGTGAACGATTGTTATACCCGGTGCCTTGCTAAGCGAGATCAATCGGCGGCCATGCTGACTCCAAATTCTTTTTTCATATTTTGTATTCCTATCGAAAATTCACAAAAGATGGATTATATCATGAATACATTGTACATTGAGTGAATTTTTGAACAAATCGCTATAACAGAGAAAATAACTTCATTTTCTCCCAAAAGATTATATAAGCCGATATAGTGAGTCAGCAGCTTGACTACCGAATCCGTGTTTAGATAGGGACGAATCCGACGGGAATGGCTAAGCTCCGCCCACCATCGTATTGTGTCATACCTTATGAAGCATTTGAAGCAGCAGGTTTTGAGCAAGATCTTTCAAGAAATGAGATTAAGGGTACACTGTGAGACCATGTTTTTCAGTACACTAACACTTTAAGCGGTATCCTTAGTGGGTAGCGCATATGGCTTTAGATCAGGTGTTCCAGGTTTGAATTTAAATTCACGCGCCAGCTTGTGCTGTCTTGTCAGATTCAAATTGCAATGGTAAATAAAGGAGGCCCACCCATAGAGTACCAACTCTATGGGGCAAACTGAGGACCATCGTCGGTGGACCATTTTGTCAACAAAGATTTGCCTTAATAATGTCATCCACGTGAAATAAAATTAACCTAACCTAATCCCAAGAACAAGTCATTGGCTTGTCGATGCCATTCGTGTATAAAATAAGATCTTATCTTACCTCACTGTGTTACAGACTTTGGTGGCGGATTATAAAAGCTCGGCATTGGCAGATATAGCTGAACACATCGTCTCCAGTCACATGAGTCTGTGCGGACTCAACTCAAACCTCGCTGAAATATCTTACATTCATCTAGCCGAACAACTCGAAGGTTATGGAGTCGAATACACCAAGGCATTGGTATGATGCGAAAAGCACTACCCATCCATCCATCCTTCCCTCCACCGATCCACCCATCCATTCCTTCCAATCAATTCACCAATCCATTCACCCATCCACCCACCCATCAATTAGCCCATCCATCCAGACGACCACCCATCCATGCACACACCCATCCATGCACCCACCCATCTATGCACCCACCAATCCATGCACCAATCCATTTGTCGATCCACCCATCTATTCATCCACCCATCCTTGCTTTTATATACGAGCAATCCCTATCTGCCCACACATGTACGCATTTTTTCTTGGGTTCCATTCTAGCATTTCCCTTTATTCAAACTCGCTATGACAGTTTGCCCTCATACTGCACAGATAGGGTACCCGGTACATCGCTATTAGCATTACTGCCTACTATGATGAAGTAATATTAGCCCAGGTATGCTAAGAGCTCCTCTCATTACATGAGGTTATTGTATCAGGGTGTCACATCAGTGCTCTACCTACCTATTGAGTTAGACTAATTAGGGGCCTTAAACTTCGCTATCTCAGATAGATGTGAGTTATTTTATACTGGTATCGGAAAAGGTCTGTTTGATAATTCTATGGGTCCGTACTCCTTCATTCATATCCTGATCAGTGTCAGGAGTTTACATAAATCAGGAGTCATTGACCTAATGGGGTTTTAACTCAGCGTATCCCAGAGTACCTCACCGGGAGACTTTCTGCTTCTACCCGCATACCCCAGAGAGAAGGTAAACACTATGGGTGGACCTCCTCAACCTTAGGCCCCGCATACCCCAGAGAGAAGGTAAACACTATGGGTGGACCTCCTCAACCTTAGGCTCCAAAACCGGAACAGGTTCATTATCATAAGGTCTATTCTCATAATGGCTATCGTTATAACAACAAAATACGAATTTTGTTGGATTTTACTGTAAAGGAAGACTGGGATAAAAAGTGCTATTCGTCCACCTTGAATCTTCACTTCTGACTTATGAATTGTTACATAATGCATTAGAAGTTTCATAAACCAAAGCTATCACAATGCCAACGTAAGCAATTCTCACGGTTCACTTCAATGTGGTCTGGAAATTCCTTTTGTCACAGGCTGTCCCACCGGTGAAATTTTGCCAAAAGGCGTAATGAAAGACAACTCTTCATACATATTATATGATATTACATAATCGGTACTGTATGTCCGGTCATGGGTACTCCTCTATATGGTCCGACTATATCAGCCCATGGCTTCATTATCTTCCCTTGCCACAACCCAGCACCAGTGTGTAAAAGTGTTATTGGCCACGCTGCTTTAGCATTAGCAGTGGCAGTACATGGGGAAATTGAAGTTGGGAAACCCTTCAAACCTAATCAAGTCTTACTTCATTGCAAATGTAAGCTGCGATGCCTCACAACTGTACCACTCTAAGCCAAGGTTCTTACAGAATGCCCTATTTATTTCGCTAAACTGTATAAATATTATATTGTTTAATTTATTAAGAATCCATACATGCAGAATAGTAGGGCGATGCATGGATTTGCATGCAACTCTTTGATGGCCGTGGTGGTTCACTGACCTAGTCCACATAACCCTGCCATTCAAAGGTTGGCTCTTTGTTCAACAGAAATTCAGTTGAAGGATAGGATGAAGCGATAAACTTGTGGCTAGCGTACTGGGCCTTGGTCCAGGAGTCCATAATTCAAGTCACAGTTCGGGCAAAAATTTTGTTTTCACAGCACCCTCAGTTTCGAATTGTTCACCATTACATAAAGGAAGCCAACCCATGGAGCAAATCTCTCTATAGGACTCTCGGGTGCAAGCAGAAAGGTTCCTAATGACAAACCCTAGAAAATGCCAAGTTAAATAGACTCAGTAAACCAATTTCTGTACCACTACTGACAGCTGTTCCGTCATGGAGACATGGAGAAGAAGGTTGAAGGATCTCAATTTAACGTTTGGGTTCCAAGTTCCAACCCACTGATTAAGCCAAGGTTGTTACCCCGATGTTCAATAATCTTGCAGACTGAATCTGGTGAGGAAATCTACCTCGGGAACTCCCATTCCGGGATCATCATCAGGAGGCTTGATGGACACATTAAGCAGGAGTTCAAACGGTCTCAAATCACCGAATTAACCGTCAATAAAAAGGCTCTATGCATCCACACGCATAAAAAGAAACTATCTGCTAAATTCCTACTGGTACGGGCTGTAATAAACTGCGAAGAGGATTAATGAATATAGTTATAGGTATAGGGGGTTGGCCCAGTGGTTGAGTGCTGGGCTTGCAACTGTGAAAACCCGGGTTCAAGTCCTGGACATGGTGTGGTCCCATTGTATGAGCTACTCCCATTGATCCCCGGTTCTACCGCTTAACAAGCCTCAGGACGGCTTGAGCGCTTCAGTAGAATAACTGAGAACTGAAACAAGTATAAACCATGATATCCTGAATTCAAAGGAGTTTACAGAATGTTCTGTTTGTTACATTCTCTCTTTAGTTCCATATGGGCAAGCGTTCAATTTTCTAACAACTTTCTTTTATGTTAGAATATCCTGAGCGAATTGAAGATTTTCATAAGTCATTTTGTTGTGCGGCTTTTACCCAAGGCCTGATTTCGTTTCAGGATGACGCAGAGGCTGCGAAGTATGTCTATAAAGTGTCATTACTGCAGCAGAACTTCCATAGACAGTCACATGATAAGCTGTTATTGAGTGACTCTGAGCTCGGATTCAGTAATGATGGCGTGGGGCCGATCACTACTCACATGGTGTAAGCGAATGATTGTGGCTTTTTCAGCTCCATTGGTCAGATAATGTTTGCGATATCTTGAATATTAGCTCACCTACACCCCCTCCAGAGAAGGAGGTGTAGGCTACTCAAACTCAGTTATACAGTTGCCCTGCCCATGCCGCAGCCATCGGCAAAAGGAACAACCTTTACCTTTACACCCCACAAAATTGGGTTGCATAAAGTTCGGATTGCCCTTAGGAGATTCAGGCCATAACAGTCTATGGAAAGGTGATGAAATGTGTTGGGTCTCATTTCTCCGTGAATTAAAGGGGTTATGACACAGTCGATAGTAGATGCACTTTCAGAGTTGTGTTTCCCATCCTTAAAGGGAGGCAACCCCGCACTAATTGCAGTGATAACGAGTGGTCCTTTTCCACAAAATGAATATCGGTCACTCGAATAACTACGACCCAAATAGAAATAGAATGGGATCTAATTACTAAAATTTAGTAACCTAATGATCTTTACTCCCTCATAACATCGAGTGGACCTCAAAATTGAACGTAACATTGGAGAAAACCTAAGTTATAAGAAGTGCTTTGCCGGTTTTCCCTAGCCCTAAATAGAGGCCGTTGCGTTCGGGCCTCTATCATTTTGCAATAATGGCGCTAATGCTCGCTGACAGAGGAGAAAAACTGCACTCTGAACCCTATTTTTATATTTTTGTTGCATACAGGGGGATATATCTTGAGATTTATTTGTTAACATTTGTGTTCTCTTTGAATTTCTGTATAAAAACTGATATTTTAAGTCATTGTCATTGCTTTCAGACCTCAACTAAGTAACCAATCTACACCTACTCGGGAGAAAGCGATTGATGTTGTTCCAGAAAGGAAAACTTCCAGCTTTACTGGTAAGAATAAACTAAAAAAAAACTGATCACATAACATATAAATATGTCATTGAGACACCATTTTTTGTCTCCTCTCAAACAAAAGAGCAATTCTATCAAATCAAGTTAGAAACGTTTAGGTTTTATATTTGTATTACATGTATTTTGTTTTTGTACATGTATTTTGTTAACTGGAGACTGCTCAGACTCCGAAACCCTGTGTGTTATTTTGGGGGGAAAAACTCCCTAAATCAGTGCGGTGATTTGGTTTTGTGTCATGAGATTGCCTCCCTGTCCTGCTACGTTTTGTGAACAAGCTTGGCCGTCTTGAAACGGCAAATCTGATAAAAAATTTTAACATTTGTTGGTCATTCTAACATTTGTCGTTTCAACAGGCTGGTATGTGCATGTCATCTGTACCGTATTACAGTTGGCATTTGGTTTTGGTCTGGAGAATAATTCCTAAAGAATTACTCGCCGTCTCTTTGTAGAAATGGAGCCGATGCAGTCGCCTCCTGACCTGATTGAAGGTCAGGGTCATTTGTTTGAGCCCCACACAGAGAGCGACTATGCCACGATGAAGTTTCATCCTGATCCTGTAGCGAAAGCTCACTACCTAGAACAACAACAAGCTACTGCCCAGGTATTTAGTTATTGTTCTGCTCAGGCACATTGCCGTTCTATTGAACGAACCTCCTAAAGGTGAGACTTGTTGGAGCGGTAGGGGCTAGGAAGTATGATATGAATTCATTCTTACGGTGGCTGTTCAGCATGACTCGGACTTCAACTCAGGATATTGTGATCTTGAGGCAGGCACTTTAGTCATTAAGCTATTTCGCTATTAGGTGACTGGACTTTTTAAAAGTTCAAGGTAGACCATGGGCTAGGCAGGAATTCATTTAAAACAGTCACACGAGCATCCATATACATCAAAGAAGGTGGATCATCTGAACTGCTGCGAGGTGTGTTTTCACTCCAGTTGCTGTCCAATCAGACTTTTGTTTCCTGAAGACAAATTATTGCCGGAGGAATTTATCAGCTGTCTGTGTCTGGAGATAGTACGATAGTAGGTTGGGAGCATACTGAGAGCCGACAATTTCGAGCCAAGAAGCCTTATGCGGCCACTGAGCCTCACTCCCCCCAGCTTCTCAGGCATGAGTGACTAACATAAATGGTGCTAACTTATCATCTAGTGTCTATCAACATAGATTTTAATATTTCAGGCCAGTCGAAACTCCATTTACGGTCTGACAAATACACCCATGCTTGAACAGCTGCATAAACATGATATGCTGCACAGAAGTATGACAGCTCTGCATCGCGAATCTCTGGACACTCCAGAATACCTTCATAACAGCGTAAGTCATCTACTCCCTTAGCTAGCAGCATAGCTCAGTGAACCTGGGTTGGAATCCCAGTCACGGCGGCCTCCCATTAGGAGTATGAGTTCCTCAGTTTAATCGTAGCGTTGTCAAAATCTAATGAATATTATAAACTTTTTCAGCTTTCACAAGTTTGGTACCCAAATCTTAATACCTTCTTTAAAAAAAAAGTGATGTGTACTTCAAATCCACCAAAAACCTTGATTTTATCATTGAGAATCACCAATATGGAGAGGCCCGTAGTGTTACCCGCTCAATAAGGCACGTGCCGACCATCTTAGAAACAACAGATTGGCTTACTGATGCTAGCTATGTAAAATCGATGAGCTTATCTTGTCTCATCTAATCATATGATTTTGTCCCATCACTGATGCAGGAGTTTTATCCTGTTACAGCATCCTGCCCGCTCTCACATCCATTATGGGGGAAGTGTGGAAAATCTCGTCTCATACAGCGGCAATCGTTCTATCACTTTCAGCAGTCATAATCTCACTGCAACAGGCCAATCAGGTTAGTCCGCATACAACATGTTCCTTCAATCAGGTCAGTCCGGTAACATCTATGTTCGACTGAAAATAAGAGCAATGGTCAAAGCTCCAGTTTATTTCAGCCTGTTATCCCTTCTATGATTTAACTAAACGCATAGCGAAAGTTTGTAGCGATGATGGCTAACACTTTGTTTTAAACAAAAACCATTGTATCCGCCAATGAAACGATTCATCAGCACCAACAAAGTTGCCCAGCCGAAAGGAGTTCCAGACTGGACAGTTTCACGAACGCCAATTAGTTGAATGAAAAATTGTCCAGGCTGCCAGAACCCCAGTCTGTTACAGAATAGACAACCAATGGAGTTGATGGTGCTTTTCCGCTGACCCCATTGCATCAACTTTCTGTGTTTTAGCTCAACCACCAACAGTTCTACCGTCATATCGAACCAGTCCCGATTATGACACTGTGATGAGACAGAGAGCTCAGTATGTCCAAGTAGAAAGGCCTCCTCTTCCAGACCCGAGGTTAGTAGAAGGAAACTTAGTAAGCTGTAGGTAGTAAGTAATTGGTAATGGTTAGTAGTTTGTGGTTAGTAGTTTGTGGTTAGTAGTCAGTGGTTAGTAGCAAGTAGTCACTAGTCAGTAGTTAGTGATGCTAGCCTTTAGTTAGTAGTCAGTGGTTAGTAGCAAGTAGTCACTAGTCAGTAGTTAGTGATGCTAGCTTTTAGTTAGTAGTCAGTGGTTAGTGCAGTGACATAAAGGGCAGTGGTACATTGAAAATAGTGCCTAGCTCTGGCAAACATTAGCTTATTTCAAATTTAGTCATCCCTCTTGTTCACAATCTACTTGATGCACTAAGATCCTGAAACAACATCTTGTGTCTCTTTAGCATCCGTTTGCATGGAATTGAGCCAGTCTTTATTATCAATTTGAAACCACCTACTGACAATCACTGCTAACTTATTGTTTCATTTTACAGAACCTCATTCGCTCGACACGCAGTGCTGTCGCAGAGCCAACCAGACATATCAGAAACAGAACCCCTCTATGCCAACATTCAGCAATATGTGCATCAGGTAGACACAATGCTCCACAGCGCGCGTGATGAGGGTAACATACACCTCAGCCGTATGTTTGAAGCTCCTACACATAAAAATTCAAAGAAGTTCCAGCTTAACCTTCTCAGTGGGTTTTCTTGAACTTGATGTATCCCTGTTGAAAGAGTCAGCCCAACAAAGATTGTACCAAGATAACAAACCGGACCCGCTTTTTGGAAACACACCGCTGCATTCCACCACCTCCGCTGGGTGAACTAGTCCGGCTCTAACTAGAGGGGCCAACACAGGCACTCGACAATTTAACGTGCAAAGAATGAAATAAAACAGGACGAAATGGCAGCTGCTTTTGTAGAGATAAAAGAATTGGGCTCGCTGTCTCCAAAGTATTGCGATCCGTTGCCAAGCAAGTGAAAAACGGGTTGAGTGTGGCAAAATTACAGTATCGCTGAGTTCGGGCTCTAAAGTATTACCCGATTACTCCACCAGTTGCTGATTGACCGATTGGCTTCCAATAGTTCTATTGGAAGCCAATCAGCGACCGGATGTAATAGTCTGGCAAACGAGTGCAGCGACGAGCACAACAGCCCCTCACCTCACCCTCGCCTCTTTACGTCGGTTTGAATGGGAGCTAGTTATCTCTGCATAATTTTTGAACCCAACTTTAGACACCTGTAATTTATTCTAGTCCAATGATCACTAGTCAGCCATTGATGTGACTTGCCGAATAATCCACTAGCATGATTGTCTGCACAATAGAGTTATCCACCCCTGAGCTTAAGTGTATGGTCTGCGCCATCAGGTTCGCTTAATTTCGTATGCACTTGTGTCTTCTT
>Ga0224511_10005308_pt1 | contig 10063 bp, 8 predicted proteins | sample SF_May12_sed_USG_2_FD_169988 | JGI IMG/M metagenome (GOLD analysis project Ga0224511, IMG submission 169988) | Sediment microbial communities from San Francisco Bay, California, United States - SF_May12_sed_USGS_8_1 | ecosystem: Environmental > Aquatic > Marine > Sediment | place: USA... | reverse complement strand
TGTGACCTTGACCTTGACCTGACACATGGGCAACATGGGCTCTGCACATCCCCTAGTTGAGGTGAATGTGTCATTCAAGTTTGAAGGAAATCCTTCCATTAGTAAAGGAGTTATAGAGCGGACAAGACATAATGTGTAATATTGTTTGTTAAATATTTGACCTTTAACTGTGACCTTGACCTTGACCTGACACATGGGCAACATGGGCTCTGCACATCCCCTAGTTGAGGTGAATGTGTCATTCAAGTTTGAAGGAAATCCTTCCATTAGTAAAGGAGTTATAGAGCGGACAAGAATTGGAGACGGACGGACGGACCGACCGACTGACCGTCCGACGCGACAAAGCGAATCCAGTATAGCCCCCCCCCCCACATTTTGTGGTGGGGGTATAACTAGTTCCTTGGTCAAGATAGGTGAATGAAAACTATTTCCTTATAACTGGAAGTTCCTTAAGCCGACGATACTGTAATATTACAAAAAATTCTTAAAGCAAACAACCATGTGCTACCATTCCGTTGTTTTGATATAAGGATCTTAGTAAACCATTAAATGTGTTGCTGAAATATTTCTGTCTCATATTTTTAGCATTTGTATTTTAAATAACTAGTCAAGTACTCACTTGCTCGTCAAACAGCCCCACGACGGCATCCAGAAGGGTTGTGACCAGGTCGGTAAACTTTTGTCGCTGCTCAGGGAACTGTGTCGACTCACTGTAGAACTGGGCCAACCAGTGGGCGTATGGCTTGATAGCCGCCAAGGCCTGGGCATGCCTGAAAACCAAGGGAGAAGTGGGGACTATATGAAAATAATGAAGAACCATAGATGTTTTTTTTATTGTTGATTTTTTAAATTATAAAAACAATTCATGTTTGTTTTTTGTTTTAAAGAATGGTTATAACTACTTGTTGCAAAAAAAGTTTTATGTGGATTCATCTTAACCTGTCAACATGGGAGGCATCAAACGTATGAACTTACCAGTACATTAAATAGTATATTTTAACCTGCTATAAGGTTGCAAAAGTAAATTACTTACACTTCAATGAGGTCAGTCTGCAGCACGCTCTGCTCTGTGGAGGTGAGTTCAAACAGCTTTACACGGCTGCCATACACCACCATGTGCACCAGTCTAGTGGGAAAAGTAAAATACAGGTCAACACCATGTGCACCAGTCTAGTGGGAAAAGTAAAATACAGGTCAACACCATGTGCACAAGTCTAGAGGGAAAGGTCAAAATACAGGTCAACACCTTGGCATCAGTCTAGTGGGAAAGGTCAAAATACAGGTCAACACCATGTGCACAAGTCTAGTGGGAAAAGGTCAAAATACAGGTCAACACCATGTGCACAAGTCTAGTGGGAAAAGTAAAATACAGGTCATCACTATGTGCACCAGTCTAGTGGGAAAAGTCAAATACAGGTCAACGCCATGTGCACAAGTCTAGTGGGAAAAGTAAAATACAGGTCAACACTATGTGCACCAATCTACTGTGGGGAAAGGTCAAAATACAGGTCAACACCATGTGCACTTATCTACTGTGGGGGAAAGGTCAAAATACAGGTCAACACCATGTGCACTAATCTACTGTGGGGAAAGGTAAAATACAGGTCAACACTATGTGCACCAATCTACTGTGGGGAAAGGTCAAAATACAGGTCAACACTATGTGCACCACTCTACAGCAGGAAAAGGTCAAAATACAGGTCAGCATCATGTGCACTAGTCTACAGTAGCAAAAAGGTCAAAATACAGGTCAACATCTTGTGCACCAGTCTACAGTGGGAAAAGGTCAAAATACAGGTCAAGATCATGTGCACCAGTCTACAGTGGGAAAAGGTCAAAATACAGGTCAAGATCATGTGCACCACTCTACAGCAGGAAAAGGTCAAAATACAGGTCAACATCATGTGCACCAGTCTACATCAGGAAAAGGTCAAATTTTAAGTCAATTATTAACAGAACACAAACAAATCAGAACTACTTGGAATGTTTTAATGAACAAAATGCATGAGAAACTAACAAGGTTTTAGATAATGTACAGTAGATGAAACAAGTACAAGAATTTTTGATTAGCAATATCCTTTTTTTATCACAAAGCAAATCACAACAAAAGATGTATATCAGTCTGCTCACCTCTCAATGAGGACCTGCCCATCCGTGAATCTCTCCGTAAACTTCTCTCCTATGAAGTGGTCAGCAAGCCTGCCTAGGCCCTGTAGCAATGACGACAAGTCTCGCAGCGAACAGTGGAGGCGACGACAATCATTCTCCCCGCGAATGTTGAGGCGTCGCTTGCCTTGGTTTTGGTCCGCCTTAATGTGGCGCTCAAGTTCGAAGTAGATCTGCATGGCTTCTTGGAATGGCTCATACTGTAACATTAAAAGTAATGGCTATATAGAAACAACATGCTTATTGTTCTGTTTATGTCTTATAAATAAATCAAGAAAAATAGCCAAGATAGATATGAGAGTCACGAGTATATACAATGAGGTTTAGTAAAACAGTATTTTTCTCACAAATTGCATAAAATATGATTTACACACTTAATCTTAACTACTTTTACAAACACATAATAAATCTATAAAGGAGATTTAAACAAAAATCAAAACTGCTGGCAGTACATACTTCACCCATGGGGTACAAGAGTGACACAAGATAAGAAAGGAAACTGTTGAGCCCATGTTGAAGCCCCTTTACCAGGATCTGGAAGGTCTCTGCTGTGAGGATTTCTGCCACCTTGGCAATCAGCTCCAGGCAGTGACGAAGGAAGTGTTGCCACTCTGTCTCCTCCTGTCAACAGATGACAGATGTTTTATAGGTTGTTTTAATTGGTTAACTTTTGTTTTTGTTGTTTTATTTTTTATAATTTAAAAAGAGAATGTAATTATATTAATAGAAGTAACATAATTTTAATATGAAGCCCTCATACCAACACGGGGCTAATTTGTTTAACAAAACACTACTTAGCTTCCAAGTGTATTTGACAATGCTTGTCGAAGTATTTAATAGAACAGGCTGATCCTTTTATTTGTATTTAGGATTATGAAAATTTAGAAATAGGAGGCCAGCGTCATGTTAATTCTAGTAACAGAGCCTTGTCCTAAGTGTATGCGTACATCGTAGTCGAGTGTGTCGTCATCGAGCTCCTCGAGCTGGCTCTGACTGAACTTGAACATGAGCTTCTGGAGGATGTGACTCACCAGCGACATCAGCGCCTCCTTGTACCTGCAGGCATTGCGAGTGAAATAGAATGCATGGTGGTGTATATTGTATAGTCAACCAGCTGACTTTGGATGAATATAAATATATATATGAGCACCTGAAGAGTGGGTTTTAGACAATGCATTTAATAATTTTAAAACTCTAGATTTTATAGCTAGAGAAAAAAAAGTTCTAAACTTGTTTTTGTTTAAATATTGCGTTACGGTGTACCTGCAGACATAGGGAGGTACAGATAGAATACAGGCATATTAGCATGGCAGTGTAATGTATTGTCAACCTGCTGGCTTCGGAGAATGAATAAAAGTATATGAGCACATGTAGTGTGGGTTTTAGACAATGCATTAAATAATACTAAGAATCTTGATCTGACAGTCAGATAAAAAAAATTAAAACTATTTTGCAAAGTATTTCAGTTCTTCCGTTAGAGGGTCGGGCAAGTATCATGCCTGTGAAATTCTTAAGTTGTGGTTAAAAGAAATTGTTTGAAGAAAAATTGTTGACAATTGTGCTTAAGTGAGCATATTAAAGGTATTTCAAATCAATCTAACTGCTGGGCGCTTGACTTAGATTTGTAAATCTAATTTGTGATCTACTCGTTTCCTATGAAACGAATTTCTAGCCAGTGTTTACCTGACAATGATGCCGTGTATCTCTGCCTGTCTGCCCTTGGCCTTGGTGAACAAGTAGTCGAGGAATGTGGACCAGATGTCCAGACAGTTGTAGAAACCATCGTTGGAAGGCTGTCACAAACAAAACAGAAAACAGGTGGTAGACCATTATCAGACAGCAAATTTTGTTTCATTTTATGCAGCAATAGTAATAATGTTTTTCTTTTCGTAAATTCTTAATAAGATCATTCTAGGAAAATGTGACGGCAACTTTTTGGTCTTTGCAACGTCAAAATTACATATTTTTTATTTTCCAAAAGAAGTCTGCATTTTATTTATTTTTTTCTGAAAATGTGAGCATCTCTTCAGAGTGAATAACATGTTTGTTTTAAATAATAACATAATATTGTTTGCATCAAAGTATATTGATCTATAACTAAAACCAACAATTATACATTTTTTAGTGAACCCACCTGTCTGAATGTGTATTTGAAGAGTAAAGCGAGGAATTCTATGACTGGGAAGTGGGAGTTGGACTCGAACCTCCGTAGATGAATGCTCACAAACAGCCGGAGGAAGTCTGTGAACTTTTCTACATAACTGAAATAACACAATCACAACTTTTACTATTAAGTATCTTAATTGCCCAAAATAAGCACAAGAGGGCCCAAAAGGCCTTGGAACGCTCGCCTGAGACAGAAGATTTTTAAGAGTTCCCTTTTTTCATTGCTTTATGTACAACAGGTGACACCTGGGGATCTAAATCTGACAGCTAAAGCTTTACTAGTATACACAATAATTATCTAAGATTTGACCTAGTTTGTTTACCTTTCATGACTCATATTCGAACTTGGCCTAGACACTGTCAAGACAAACATTCTGACCAAGTTTCAAAAAAATCTGGTCACAAATTTGGCCTGTAGTGTTAACAAGAATTTCCTAAGATTTGACCTGGTGACCTAGTTTTTGACCCGACATGACCCATATATTCAAACTTGGCCTAGGTATTGTCAAAACAAACATTCTGATCAAGTTTCATCAAAATCGGGTCGCAAATGTGGCCTCTAGAGTGTAAACAAGAATTTCCTAAGATTTGACCTGGTGACCTAGTTTTTTACCCAACATGACCCATATTCGAACTTGGCCTAGATATTGTCAAAACAAACATTCTGACCAAGTTCCATCAAAATCGGGTCGCAAATGTGGCCTCTAGAGCGAAAACATCAAATGTTGACGGATGACTGACAACCACTGACCACAATAGCTCACCATGAGCACTTCGTGAGCTAAAAATCAATCCATTTGACCTAAAATATTATTTTACTAGTATCATCTCCCATTTTTTGTGTCTTTCAAGAGGCTGTTGACAACAATCACTAGCTGAGCACTAAAACTACAATTGCCAAGGTAACAAGTGGACAATCTCCTTACTAAAGACCTCATGCCTGCCAAGTGCTCATGAACAAGTGTACATTTGTAACTGTCCAAGAAAATGTGGGATGTTTATCTCTTTTTAATATATACTTTAAATGCTGTTATATAAAATAGGGTAGTTACAATAATTTTTCACCAAGCCTGCGAAATATACTACCCCATCTCCAAAAATGGTTAAAAATATCAACTCACTTTTCATCTATTTCTGACAATCTATTCCCACTAGAGCATGTGCTGCTGTCCTTGGTTAGCTTTTGTAACAAGTAGAATGTCTGTTGAAACATCTGTAGAAGGAAATCCTCAAACTCAGCCGGCACACAATTCTTCGAAAGTAGCTCATTAATGCAGTTCATGGCAAGAATGCCCAAATGACTTGACGAGGAGTTGAAGTTAGCGCCACTGTTCATTGTCCGACTACCCTGCGTCTCGCACCCAAACCCAGCAAAGTGGAATATAGTGCTAAGCAGGGAGGGTGTTATAAAGGTGGACAGTGGTATCCAGCTGAAGAGGTGAGCCAGGCAGTTGAGGGTAAGGGCACACAACTCTTGGGTGCCGGAATCCAGAGGAGGTAATGCCTCCAGCTGTGTTCCCGACGGCTGCTTGAACAGGTCGCTCATCAGGTTGTCTGAAACAACAACAACAATCAGTTTGTGTTGAATGTAACTTGTATAACACAACAAAACACAAGCACTTTCGGACATTATCAAATTTCCAAAAAATCTTTTATAATTGTTAAGAATCATTCTGTATGGTGTATCTGGCTGAATATGTTATGTTAGTTTATACTTAAATGCAGCAAGTTTCAATAAAATAAAACATTTATGCAGAAAACTCAGTCAGTCACATGGTTGTTGGTTTTAGCATATTAGTATGGTGTTTATGCCTTTATTTCTATACTTCAAAATAATGTTAGTCTAAAACTGCTGGCTGAAGACTATGATTTCATTTTTTAAATAACTTTCACATTACTTCCAGGTATTTCCCTAGTGTACCCGATTTGAGTGGTGAGGCAGAGAAGAGGAGCATGCTTGATGCTGGTTTGGCGGGGGACTCGCCGTGTGTGGGAGACGGGGGTGGGGTGGCTGACACCAGGTGGCGGTGGCGCTCCAACGCAGCGTCCAGCAGGTCTGAAATGTATACAGCCAGATAACTAATGTTTTTAAGAGTTAATTCCTATAATATTTTCTTAATATAGAGCTTACAATTAAATAGAAAAAAAACAAAAGTCAAAACAACAGTATTGTTGTAGACCTACATGTAAGACCTAAATGAGAAAAAGAAATTTACCTTTGTCACAAGACTGCAAAGAATCTTTAAATTTTATTTCTAATGTTTGTTATGGACTTTAAGCTTATCCAGTACTGAGCTCATTAACTTATCATATTTGAAATAACAACCTGCACCATTTAGGCTTATAATAATAATTATAACAATAATTATAACAAATTTTCCCTTTACTGACCAACATTATGAGGACAATTGCATAGTTTGGAAAATTGTTTTATTAATGTAGATGGATTATACATAAAAACTACGTCATCTGAAGTAAAAATAAATTCCAACATTTTTTTAATCTGGGCAATTCTGATGGATATGTCAGTTAAAGTGGCAACAAACATAATGTTAATGTAAGGGCTACTCACTGTTGAGCAGGTTGAGTATGCTGGGGACCTGCTGTAGAAGTAGCTTGTGGAGCTCCTCGCGCCGCGCCATTGAGAGGTCCTCACGCGGCACCGCCAGCTCCTCTGATGCCGTGTGCAGCAGGATCAAACCTAGCGATGTCGTCTCACTGCTCTGGGTCAGCTGGAGGGGAAGGTAAGGATCATAAAGGATGAAATTGTGAAATAAGTAAATTACTAAAGTAAAACAAAAACACACTAAAAACAGACTTAAGGCACCTAACCTTCTACTAATGGCAACTTTAATTCAGAAACTATTGAAATATCACTGCTGAATGTCAGTATAAAATAGCATTGACTACTGCTGTAAAATAAATTCATGTTTACCATAACTATGCTTAATGCCATTTGAAGCTTTCAAAATTTTTAACTTTAAGTAAATTAGTCAAATCTGTAAGCAAGTCATTAAAATAAAACTAGTTCAGAGGACAAACATGAACATGAAATACTAGACGAAATTACAGTGATGAGCTATATAATACCTGGAGAATACTAGTGAAGAATTCTGGGTAAAAATGTGGCCAGTCAATGCGGCCAATGTCCACTACTAGCTTGACGAGCTTGTTGCGGATGAAAGATGGCACTTTCCTGTGATGTTCTAGCAGATAGTGGTTCAGTGTGGCTCGAATCTCACGCTTGTCATCCCCACTAAACCCATGCCATTGTCTGTTGATTAAGTTCTGAAAGAAAACATGATGTTTTGTAGCTTAAGGTATCAATTTTGTAGAGCTTCACTGTGAATACAAATTACACTCAAGTTTACTCAAGAGTGAAAGAAAATGTTTTAAAATATTGTTATGTAAAACAGCAATCATGATTAATTAAATCATTACCACAATGAATTTCTTCAGTACTGTGTTTGTAAATTCATTTATTTAGAAACCATACACAAGGCAAACATAAGTTTAGTTCAGTGACATGAATAGTCTTAAAATTGTCATGGTAAAATAGTGTCAGCAGACACAACACACCTCGAGGACGGTAAGACAGTACATCATGACAAACTCGTTGCTGGTGTTGGCGAGGAAGTACAGACACTGTTTCCAGCAGTCCCGCATCTGACTGAACTCATTCAACATCTCCTCTGTAAGAAATACACTCTGAGCTTGATTATTTAATGACTAATGTCTGATTAAGAAGTTGAACACACAAAACAGAGCATTATTAGTATAAATGTTTACAAAGCCTGTAAACATATATTATCAAAACCTTTCAACAGCAAACTTTTATTTCATGCATAAGATGCAAACAGAAATAAAAAGATTCTTAATAGATCTGTTTTGTAACTTTTTATTCAATGTTTTAGATATACGACAAAACTAGGAACCAAACTGTTTACCAATCTGCCTCTTGCGCTCATTGCTGGTGGCTGGACTGAAGAACTCGGTCATCAGCATCTCCAGTGACTGGAGACTGGAGCCGTCACCTGCCTGCCAAGAGAAACACAGTCACTATTCATGGACTATCTACCAATGTTTTTCAATATAAAATAGACAAAGAAAGACTTAACTCATGAGCATTTATAAATTAAAGTGTTAATTAAATATTTCTCAAAACTTATGAAATCTGTTAAAGAAACTGGGTGACTCAATTATCAATTTAAAAAAACATAAAATGTGTTCAGGCTACTTGTAAAAGCTGGTACAGTGGGACATGGCAGCATCCTTTAATTTTAGTCGATATATTGTTTCAGAGACATATTGCCTGAAGAAGAAATAAGTTTGGATGGTGTTTTAATTTTCTGAGCAGGGTACTAGGAATTAGTTGTTTCTTGTGTGTTTGTGATAAGGTGTGTGTTTATGAGATGACCAATTCAGTTAACTATTGAAAGCGATTCAAAAAAATTCAACATTTTTTACAGTCCTGAGTGTTTCTGTTATGTGTAAGCATGTAGGGGGAAATCAGTTTCCTTTCCCTGTATATTTTCTAAGACTTTCATATTTGTCACTTGGGGTAAAATTCCATTCAGAGGCATTTTGACCAATCTTCATTTAAAGACAATTTAAGTTGATTAAGTTTTCCACAACACTGTGCTGATGTTATTTGTAAGGAAACTATGATGCTTCTCTAAACAGATGTGTCTCCTTGTACAAGTATGTCATTAATATTGGCTAAAATCGGCAATGGCCTAGATTGTTACGACTGTGCCCTAAGGGAAACCAGAAAGTATCGAATATTAAGGGGCCGTCTGACATAAGCAAACACTTTGGCAACTTCTTCGGATGACAGTTATTGAGTACATATGATATTAAACTATTTAAAACCAAATAAGATAATCTGAACCTTTTAAAAAAATGGTTTTGCTAACATCTTTAGCGTTAAGTTACTGAGTAGTGTCAAACAGAAATACTGACTAGGCAATTCCGTTCAAGAGCTTTCTAATTCATAAATGCCTTATCGACAATTACTTTAAGGGTTTCTTCATTTTTCTTATGAGACAGAAATATAGTATTTTTTACATTTTATCAGTTGTGCATCATGATAAATTACTTTTTTGGAACCGTGCATAAAACGCAACGAAATAAAAAAGATCTAGAGTTTTTACATAAAACAAGCGAAAAACATGATTGCATTTGATAACATTTAATCAAAACAACCAAGCCGATTGACATACCATTGGAATGAACTTAGAATAATTGATTTAATTGAGACTTTTTGTATCCGAATCCCAGTTCCTGATTTTCCATGAGGAATGCTTGATTCGGTAAAGAGTGATTTTAATCGATTGAGGTTACACCCTACTATTTGAAACACATATCTGTTCATGCAGTAGTAATATTAACTCCTTGGTTTGCAAATTATATTAAATTAGACAAATATACATATTTTAAGTATACAGCTCAGTATAATAGTACTTACTGTTTCAGTAAACTTATTTATAATAAATTGCTTGGACAGGTGCCCAAGCGTTACCTGTCCCCATCTCATTATGTACAGTTTATATGGGAAAGGCTTCTAAATGTTGAGGGTGACACTCCCCCTCCCCCTTGCGTACTGCGTACTGCCTTATTTTGACCCTGCATACTGCGTACTGCCTTATTTTGACATTGCGTACTGCGTACGCAAAAAAATAATAGTAATATAGTACTTTATTGATATATTAAATAACATGTGTTAATTATA
>Ga0224511_10005307_pt1 | contig 10064 bp, 3 predicted proteins | sample SF_May12_sed_USG_2_FD_169988 | JGI IMG/M metagenome (GOLD analysis project Ga0224511, IMG submission 169988) | Sediment microbial communities from San Francisco Bay, California, United States - SF_May12_sed_USGS_8_1 | ecosystem: Environmental > Aquatic > Marine > Sediment | place: USA... | reverse complement strand
TACACCAAACATTCAACAAATTTTCTGTTTCTTTTAGGCTAAAATAGCCAAAAACCTTAAAGCGCGGGAAACAATAACGCCATGACGTCGTAATATTGACGTCGTTTGTGCCCAGCTTTATAAACGTTAGGTTGCGTTTATTAAAGTATGCCGGGGTACAAAACGACGTCAGCGTCATGGAGAATTCGGCATAACAATTATATTTTTCACTGTAGTGAAAAATGTAGACGAACAGTGAAATATAAGTTTATTCCACCGCAAAGCATAAAAGAAAATGTAATAGTAAATGTTTTTGAACTTTTGTTATTGTACAGCGTATGTAATAAAAGGTTATTGGTTTGATATGGCAATACATGTACTCGTTCTGGTGCGTAGTTAATATATTACTTCGCACCAGAATGCATTCATATTTTTCATATCGAACCAAATACCTATAAACATACATTATACTGAACACATCATATTGAAGCAGGAAACGACGTCATGACATGCATAAATGACGTCATTATGCGTCATTTGACGTAGTATTTAGTAATCAGTACAATAATTAACGTACCGACAGTACGCTTAAAATATTGTCTGATGCACCGTCAAATGCAGGAAGGCACGTTAAGTCAAATGTTGCATGTGCGTGTAGCCAGCGACACACAACATATTCAGGCTTCTGATTAGCCCCAATAAATTTGTGCATTATGACGATTCGTTTTTTCCTGCCTTGTGTCGGACCGAACCAAATTTTAGATGGTCCGACAAACGGGCTGCCGATACATCAATTAAGCCGGAACCCAGATACCCTTTACATTACAACCATGAGATATTACTGTATACAGTATTTTATCTGTAGGGCTTCAGGCATTGTCACTAAAACAACGTTGAAGGAACACGTTATCATTGCCTAATAACGTTTGCATTTTGATTTGTATTGTAATGCAGAAAAAATCAACCATCTGCAACATTATTTGCAAACATTGTTAATTAAAAAGATAATTAGACGGATAAAATAATAATTTTTTTGAGATTTGTTTGTTTTTCATCCTTTGAACAGGGAGTAACATCTTTTTCAAATATACGATACAGTCACGCAATTCTTCAAGTCATTACCATGAAAACGCAATAAAACACTTGAGAGGAAAAATAATCTGGAAACCACTTTCATTTAAGGGATATTTTCTGTTTGTCTGAATACCAAATGAAAATGCGTAGTACGTTGTTTTCAGAATTGTATTCAATTGAAATCGTGCGGATTCATTATGATTCATACACTTCATCAGCTCCTACCCGCTGGCTAGAATTCCACATAAAATAGATAATACGACTAGTGAAAACGCATAAATCGTGAAATGAGCAAAGATAAACTACCGGTTTCTTCTGGTTCTTTAAAAGGAAAACGAAAATAAGAAAGCGGACCAGGCTAAACACATGCCTGAAAATGTTACTGGAAATATTTTATTTTGCCCTTTGAATACACATCCATATCACGTGACAGCTTAAGAAAGTAACAACAATTGAATTACTTTCGTTTTGAATTTTCATTTTTTTTTTGTTTAATTAAGATGTTATAAATTACATTGTGTTGGTTGGAATGATATAGTAAATGTCATTGAGCTTTGTGCGATTGTAAAGCGTATGTAATAAAAAGGTTATTGGTTTAATATGGAAGTATATGTACTCGTTCTGTTGCGAAGCGCATTTAGTCGCACAATATTACTCCTCACCAGAACTCGTACATATATTTCCATATCAAACCAATAACTTATAAACATATAAATAGTATAATTTAAATATACTATATCAATTTAAAACTGGAAAAGACGTCATGACATAAATAACGTCATCATACAGCGTCATTTGACGTAGATTAAATGATCAGTACTAGAATTAACATACCTACAGTTGGCTTGAAATGACGTCCGATGCACCGTCAAAAGCGTGTCAAACATTGCATGTCCGTGTAGCCAGCAATACAGAAAAAGTCATCTTTATGATTGGCCCTAATGAATTTGTGCGTTACGACGTTACGTTTTAACGCCTTTTTCGGACTCACTGTACACAGTATTTAATCCGTAGAGTCTCACGTATTTTACTTAAATCAAACGTAAAGTAACACGTTATCGTTTACAAAAAACTGTTGTCGAATTCAAAGAAAATGAAAGTAAAGATGAATTGCTCTAACATATCGCAGATTCGCACGTATGTAAAAAAATGTTGTGGTATTTTTATCTTAAATTTTTTTACTAATAATGCACATCGATCTGCATTTTAATGCAGACAAAACAACTGACATCTGCGCGATTTTTTGCCAACTTTGTTACCAAATACGATAATCAGACAGATGCTCAAATGCTAAAGAATTATTTTGATGGTTGTTTGTTTTTCATCCTTTGAGACAGGGAGTAAAATCTCATTAACATATACAAGACGGTCACGCAATTCGTCAGGTCATTATCATGAAAACGCGATAAAACATAACAAACACACCAAAAGTGAATATCGATTTGTATTCTATTGCACACAGCACTGTTGAACATCTGCAAAATTGTTTGCAAACATTTTAGTGAATAAAGGAAAAAACTGATATCAAACAGATAATTATAATTATTAACTCTTTACAAAAATGTTTAAAGGTGTTTGTTTGTTTTTCGTCTTTCAGACAGGGATAAAAATACTTGAATAAAAACACTTGCGGACAAAGAAATGTAATAGAAGCCACTTACATTCGTGGGGTTGATCTGTTTGTCTGAATAGGAAATTAAACAAAAACACGTTATACGTAGACTGTTGTACTCTGAATTTTATTTTATCGAAAACTTGCGAATATTTTCAACGAGGTACAGAGAGATTACTCTAGCGCATTTAAACATTAACAAAGAATGCATATTATAGTTGAATACTTTATATAGATATAGGCTATTCTGCAAAATATGCTGCGCGGAATATTAAAAGACTATTTTTGTGATTAAACTAAACGGATATTTATAGATCCATAACCCTGACCGTTTATTTAAATAAAAACAGATTTATCCACAATAGTGCCATGTGTTGTATTGTTAGCAACAAACATGTAGTGAAACTCTAACTGTAATATATTGTTATGATAAACAGTTGATAGTAAATATGGCCAGCAATAGATCTATATATTCCCTGCAATATCCCCAACTAAATTGAAAGCAATATTGCATGGATTACATAATGCAATGCGCATGTTTTATAATGAATTAATATACAAAGATCCATTGTCGAAATGCTTATACGAATAATGTGGCCTAGCCAGGGATAATCGCAATATCCATTCATAAACACCTTCAGGCTGCCGCTTTTAATGATTGAGTTAAAGACGTAAGACGGAAGAGCATAACAGTGCATAGTTCCGCAAAACTTCTTTTTTTCTCCCACTTCTGCATTTTATTTTGTTTGCTATCCACACGAGGAACACATGAAAGATTCTTATAGTTCCATCAGAGTTGAAAAGATATTTACTTTAAGACACGGAATGTTGTCAATTTCAAAATGAAAATAATAACTTATGTCGTTAACTCAATAGTTCACTGGAGGTTATACATGTTTATGTCTAGGCCCCGACACGTAGTTTCATCTTCACTACTCGGCTGGCGAGAGATTAGCTCTTTAAGGAAATATGGTTGATAGAAAATATAAATAAACTCAACAAAAATTGGCAAGAATAAAAAGATCAAAATGTTTTTCAATAAACAAATGTATTTGCTTTAAAGAATTCCAAGAACATTACTGAAATAACAGGCTACATGAACATCTGTAGTAACAATCGGTTTCCGGAAAACAAAAGCAATAAATGTTCAGCTACATTCGTATATGAACCGTTAAAATACAAATAATATGTTTGCTGTTTTTGTTCTGTTGTTGTTTTGTCGTGACATTTTTAAATTTCTGTTGCAGTATTATTTAATTTAATATACTTAATATACTGCAAGCTTGTGTGACTAATTACAAGGGTATGTATCAAGACACAGACATAACATCTTTAAATTTTTAAGAAGTCTACTGGTGGAAATTGGACGTTTAATGATTTCGCAAAGCTGTTAATTAATCTCGGTTAAATAGTAATACCCTCACGATTGGGAGTGTGAGTTACATAGTTCAGATTCAATCTTTGCTCATTACCAACGCGTAACAAACGAAACTAGCCCACTTAGCACTCTCGCACGAACATTAGATTCAAGCAAAGAAAATACATACATTGTATGTAATTACGAAGTTTGGATGCTTTTAATATAAACAGTTTTGCTGTTTGCTGTTAGCTTATAATAATGCAGTAAATACATGTACGTAAATAAAGTCAAAGAGACATAACAGTTTCATAAAACACAATCATTTTGGTATCTAATATGTGTTGAAGACAATCAGAAATTGAATTCGTTTGTCGAAATTAATCAGTGATCAAATGCAGAATTATTGAAAACGAAAAACATAATATTCCTTGTTTAATAAAATCACTTTTGACACAATAAACCTATATAGATGATCTTCTCTAAACTGGCAATATAGTGTCTATTAATATCTCAGAAAATGCATTGAATTTAATTTTTTTAAACAGACTGATGAGCGATTTGTTGAATAATTGCTTCTCACAGACATGTCTTTGTGATGTATCCATTCATTCCGAATATTTAGCAGTAAAAGCATAATAAAGGATTTGATATTGAGATTGAATGCATATTACAATCCGGCATGTGAATAACAAACGTCGTTTGTTGCAAGTGGAACTAATCATATATGCTTGTTATATAGGCATCATGTCTTCTTTTTGGCATGAATTGCAACCGTTTTTTTACAAAACGCTAATTTAAAGTGGAAATAAAAATATATATCTAATGTTCAAAACTCAATCTTAAGTTTCATGATTTAATTTATTCAATTGTTTGTGCAAAAGCATTTAATATTCATTAGTTATATCTATTTTATTATTATTATTTGGATTAATTTAATCAATTAAACGTTGTGTCAATTTATATCAATGCTCATATTGAGGGTTGTATGCATTAATTTTGTTTGTGCAAACAAACGTCAGACAAAAAAGGTTATATATATAAGAAAAGTATAAAAAAGCAGATCGTTTTAAATTACACTTTGTGATATAACTAATTTGCATTTTCAAGTTCAATTAAATGTCAACTAATCATTATTAAAAAGGAGACAAAAAGGAAATACAAGGCGTGATGTTTAGTGCAAAGATGTTCATCGCGCATTATCTATCAATGGAATTAAAAATGGTGTTTTTTGTACTGACAAAAGTGACATCATCCACTTTGTCAATAAGAACATTAGCCACAGGAACAATTGCATGAAAGGCCTAGAGGGATACGATAGCCAATTCACATAAAGCATCATATTGTCTACGGTTTCATATGGCATTTGGGGATTATCACAGTCGTCACAACTGCATTGTTCGTTTGAGCTCCCCATCCCTTTCATTCCCCCTAATATAGAAGTGGTTATATCGTAGGCAGAACGCAAGCTTTTTTGTAAACGCAGTCCTCATTCGGCATCAATATTAAAGTTTTTTGCCAATTTTTTATGTGTACATTTAAATAACTTTTAAATAACAATTGAACATTTTAAACACTGTTACAGTAGTCAGTTTTCCGTGGTGACAATGCATTTGCACAAACATAATCAAATGAACACGAAAGTAAACGTTATATGTTGGTAGTACATAACATCAAGACATGGGCGTGCAAACGCAGATATAAAATACTCGGTACGAAAAATCAATCCTCAAGAAAGTTATGAGCTACTTCAGCAACAATTATTTGTTTCAGTGGGGTAATGTTTTTGATGTTAAACGCCATCTTTACCGCAAGATCACTTCATATAATTGCCGTTTTATTACAGCAACGCAATGATGGCAAAATAACGTATACACTATTTGTATACATTAAAATAGAAAGGTCATCAGTATAATTACCAGCGCAATTATTTCATGATTATTAAACTATAATTCAGATATCCACATGTTTGTGTATACAAGTCATTTCAAAATCATTGGATTTGATTTGTATTTTATTTAAAATATACGTTATATAAATTGTACAGCATATAACCATAAAGACATTATGTAAAAACATTTTGAAAAAAAACAACAACATGTGGTCCCTATTTTTATAATACTGAAAATAAAACTTATCAAAAATCAAAAGCACACAAAAAGAATTCTCGCAGACGATCTTTATCTACAGTGCAGGATTTTATATTTAATGATTGGCACAATGCGTTTACACGAATCTCGAAACTGTTTCACAAATGCTGCATACACTAATGGGTTTATCATATGGTTTATGAAATAAATGCGATAAAAGAAAGAAAACGTCGAAAACTGTTTCGCCGACATTGACGAGACATTGGCTACTTGTAAAGTTAGTACAGCATTTGTCAAGTACGTAATGATCATAACAACAGTCAATGTAAACCAAATCATTGTTTTTGTAGGAAATCCTTTCCGGCGAAGATTTTGACGATATCGTTTAATGCTTAAAACACTGAAGCGACTAAATCGTGTTTTCGTTTTCGAATCAAAGCTATTCACTGAACTATCACATGAGTCTAAAGTTTGTCTGCTTCTAGATAAGTGCTTCAGCTGGCGGTTAGCAAGTGGCATGGGTGTGTTTGTCGTCCATTTTACATGGCATGGTTGCTGTTCCTCCTGTATTTTGTTGTTCCCATTTGCACGTGTTTCTGGTTTTGGTGACATGATAACGCGAGGGTCGTGCGTGGTAGACGCGAAGGCAACGTCATGAGAAGAGCTGAAACGCTGTAGACGTATTGACCGTATCTGTTTGGCTGCCTCCTTCATAATGAACGTGTATAGAACAATATAGGTAACGGAAATGACACAATTTAAGCAAATCAAAAAATATTTGTACACTTTCCTCCACACCGAGTTCACATATCTTTCCTCCGTTTCACACAAATGGATTGTTGTTTTGCCTCCGTAAATATTGGTCATATTGGTCATTTTAATTCCGCACATAAGTGCACTAGGTGTTGCCAGTAGAACTGGGACAACGATAGCAAACACTAACAGAATCTTTACACATAACGTAGGTTTCATTTGTTTCTTGAATGGTTGCACAACCTTACGAAATCTATCTACAGAAATCACAAGCAATGCCAAATACGACGCACAAGCTCCAAAAACGTTAAAGAAGCACTTTATCTTACACGTAAAAACGTCCCCAAAATCAAAGTAGTGACGCTGTTTTACCATTTCAGCCGGAATAAGAGTTACACAGGTTATAAGATCTATTACGGCTAGTGTAAGAACAAAGACTTTGAAGTTGTTGTGTTTGTATTCCCGGCTATAAGAAAACACGATTAAAATAGCGACGTTGCCGACTACTCCGAATAACGTAAATAATCCGAAAGTTAACGTCAGCGGAAACAACGCTTCAGCATACCGTGCGTTAAGTTCATCCAGCGTCTCCGTTTTGTTAAATCGTAAGCCGTTCACAAACTCATCAGCTTCGTTGAAACTCATTTTCGAGCAATAATTCTTCAAGAGTAATAACGAGCTAACGCTCCCGCAGCTATGATTGTATGTCGGTGTTTTATAAAGGTATACTCATTTCCAATGGTGGAAATTACCATTAGCAACCAATGGAACTTTCACAATATTAATAAAATCCAGCCAAACAAATTTGCACACGAAATTTCAATTATGAATTGTACCTCCGCGTTCTGAGGTTGGTTTTCCTATAAATCAACAAGAAGAAAACATACGGGTTATCATCGCTCGTTTCTCGATTTATGCATTTCCTCTGGTCTAACTATCTAACTTCACACAAAATTCTAGCGAACGGGGATAGTGTTGCCGTCATATTCGCAAGGGTGTATTTCAAACAGAAGTCCGCATCAGGTCAACTTCTGGTCAAATAATCATTGAATTACCACCGACATTTGACCTTGTTGTTTGGCTGATCTGAGCCAGATATCGTTGACAACTTGAAAACGTTAATCAAAAGTAATTTATCTGGAAATAAACATAATTAACCAGGTTGATATTCGTTATCAAACATAGCCAAATGGTATCATAGTTTCAATCTAATAATTCTTTTTATGTGTTGAATTAAATCATATGCTGATGATGATGAAAACATACACCTACCAACAGTTTTTTAAATAAATATAAATAATAATAATCTTCAGAAGATGTGTTTAAGTTGAAGTAGGAAGAAACACTTTTTCAAGAAGCCTGTACTGCCCTCAAGATGGCACTAATTACATCCGTAATTTGTAATCAGATAATGGCTGATTTGAACCTGTTTTATCTACTTTCAGTAAAAGCCATCCGGTTCATAAGAACTTAACTTGACATTGAATTTAGTTTATGTTAGTGCTGATACCTGAAGGTTTATCAAATGTGTGTAAAACACATGTTTTAGTATATTGTACAAAGCAATACATTTAATTGTTTTGGTTTATTGTATAACACATGTTATGGTATATTGTAGAACACATTATTTGTTATAGTATATTGTACAACACATTTTTTGTAAATTGTACAACACATATGTCTTGCATATTATACATAACATGTTTTTGTATATTGTACAACACATGTTTTGGTATATTGTACAACTCATGTCTTGGTATATTGTACAATGCATTACATTTAACTATTATGGTTTTTGTATAACACATGTTATGGTATATTGTACAACACATGTATTGTTATGGTAAATTGTATAACACATGTTATGGTATATTGTACAACACATGTATTGTTATGGTATATTGTATAACACATGTTATGGTATATTGTACAACACATGTATTGTTATGGTTTATTGTACAACACAAGTTATGGTATATTGTACAACACATGTTTTGATATATTGTACAACACATGTTTTTTTGTACATTGTACAACTCATGCTTTTGCATATTGTACAAAAACTGTGTATATTGTACAACAAATGTTTTTGATTTTTGTGCAACAGAAGTTTTTGTATATTGTACAACACATGTTTTTTGTATATTGTACAACATATTTATTGTCGTTGTTGTGCTAGTAACGGACACTTGCCAAACATATTCAGTTGTACATACAGTACATCTTTAAACAAAGAAACTTACCTGAAGGTTATAGTTCTGCGAGGTATTCACATTTGTATTTATTATCAAAATATAAACACGAATTTTCTCATTAAAATGCTATATGTATTATGATTATACTTTTCAACCATAGACAACTATTTTTACAATGGAAGTAACATATATTTGCTTTAAATAAATTAATGGGATGTAATAATACACCTTATTACCTCCCTTAAATGTGCATACAATGAAAAATTTCAATCTTGTTTATGAAGTCAAAAAAAACCCCAAAACTGAGAAAAGCAATGTGGTGGATCGTTTTCAAATGGCATATATTTAAGTAATGAAAGGTTTTTAGAACCTCTACCTAGCTGCAAATATGTGAATCCATTGCACTCCTACAACCCTAATGTCATTCGAAAAAGATAGAAATGCTAAACTTTAAGTTCGCGATAATGTCCGATGAAATTTCAAGTTTACCACATCTTATCCTTGAAAACAAGATAATGAATCACACATTGTGTCAGTAGGATCTGCCCATGTTATCAAGCCATTTGTAATATTTATCATATGTTATGGGTATAGGACATGATTACAGTTTTCCTAAATGAGCCTGTCCCAATCCATGCGTATTCAGATGAAACATGCGGTAGAATCTACAAAACCACATATGTTTCGTTCTGTGGTATTTATTTGATAGAGTTGTACTTAAAACTTGGGAATGCCTGAATAAATGGTTCGTTGTAATAAAAGGTTTTATCGTCAAAAAACTATTTCAGGGAAGTAAATTAAATTCAATAAAACACTCTTTGAAAAAATATTCAGCCAACCCATTCTTTAGAAGCAGCAGCATCAGCAGTAGCAGCAACAACAACAGCAGAAACCGCAGCAGAAGCAGCAACAACAACGACAACAACAAGTGACAACAGTAATAGCAGCAGGGAAAAGAAAACAAAATCATCAGAAACAACAAAAGCAGCAACAGCGTGAACAGC
>Ga0224511_10005306_pt1 | contig 10064 bp, 6 predicted proteins | sample SF_May12_sed_USG_2_FD_169988 | JGI IMG/M metagenome (GOLD analysis project Ga0224511, IMG submission 169988) | Sediment microbial communities from San Francisco Bay, California, United States - SF_May12_sed_USGS_8_1 | ecosystem: Environmental > Aquatic > Marine > Sediment | place: USA... | reverse complement strand
GATCAGGTCAAAGTATCCCAAATCCTAGCGAGGGCGGGCGCTTGATGTTCCCATGTAATGTGTTATTTTAACTTGCAAATGTTATAGATTATAACACTTTCTTTTTACACATGTATAGTGTCCTGTCTGAAAATTCCTTGGTCATATTGAAAAATGGTGTCAAACATTGAAGTTTTACAATAGTATAAAGTCGATAATGATTTAGGCAACCCTAACCTTCACGTCACGTGGTACTTGGAATAACCCGGATAAAAGAATACCGTAATATCTATTTAAAGAAGGTATATCCCGATGGTAGAAACGCGAAGTGTCTGTTTTTTAAGCAAAACAGTGAACATATGTGGGTTTCAACCGATATTTTTATTTAAATCAACTATGATATGTATATGAAGAGATAGTTTAGCATATTTGCATAATTCATGATTTTCTAGTAAAATCTGGAGGACAGGGGCTTTAAAGGGTAAAACAGACAATAGGTATTAAAGCATTTATACTACTTTTCTAACACGCAGGGAGAGAAAAACCTTCCCAAATTTTAATAAAGGGAAAACTCAAGAAAATAGAAAGTGAGTGGGAAGACAACAAAAATGTTTTCAAGTGAAATGAAATAAAGTTTTAAGTTTTTAAAAACAAACTTAAATAGAAATATATCTTTAGGACCACACTATAAACTAATAAATAATAATGTGTTTCAGGATGTAGAGAAAACAGTCAAGGGCATTCAACCAAAACACAGCATAGCAACATTAAAATATCTAAGGGCACACCAGTGAAATACAGGATTCCTTTCCGTGTTCACAAAGTTTTCAAACTCAAGAAAACTTAAGAAAATTATTTGAGAATATTCAAATTACTAGAGTTTGAAAACAATGTTAATCCTCAACAAGTTGAAGGTGACAGACAATGATTAGCGATTGTGAGTCGATTCTTACTTTGTTCCAACATTTTGATAGAAATCCAGGTAGAAATTCCTGAATAAACACATCAAAACCACACAAATTATATCAGCAATATGCATTCTCTATTCTATGTTTAGAATAACATTATAAAAGCAACATGTTATAAATACGGTAAATAATATACAAAAGTGTACAGTGAGGTAAGGATACATACATATCCTTCTTTAACTATATTAAAGTTTAAAACATAACTAGACCTTTAAATGTCACCCCTACCAACACAATGACTCAAAGTTCAAGGGAACATAACTTTATGATGTGCTTTAATATAATACTGTTTCTAGCATGTTTACATTTAATAAAGATTACATGACTTATGTGAAGTTTCATTCTAATGGGATAAGAAATAAGGAAGCAGTTTGCTTTTCTGAAACATTATATAATTATGTAAAAAGCAATGAAATAATTCATTTAGTTTAAATCGGATAAGTTGGTTCCATACTTCCTTGTTTAAGAAATTCCCCTTTTAATCTGTTTCGGTAAACAGTATAGTCACTCAAAAAAAGGCGTGTGTATTGGTTCAACCTCCTCTATTGAGTAAATATATAACCGCTTAATGGACCATAATGCCAACAGATCAACCAACAACCCCCAACCAACAGTGTGACCGCTGTATAACCCTGTCAAAATTAGTTTGTGGGTGTATAATAAACCAGTGGTCACCAACCTTGCGCAGGTGACGAATGGAGATGCCAACTTTAGCGTCATGGGGATTGCGCTCAAACTTGGTCCGGTCCATATTCTCCGGTCCCTCATCCATGAGTTGCGAGTTCGATACCTTACTGCCACACCAGAACGTTGGCTGAAATATACACACTTGTATTAATGAAAAAATATACATCTTTGTATATTATTATACATTTTGACTGCAATTATCTTGTATCCTTTTCATTCAAGTAAAATATTAACTAATGAAGATACAACTATATACATTTATTGCAAATTCACATTTACAAATATGCTAATTGTTTACAACAAACATAGTTTTAATGCAAATGAGTGCATAAATTCTCACGCACTGCATTTGATTGATTTTGAATGATTTCTAATTTTAAAGAAAACTCTAAACCGCTGTGTTTTATTGATGCATTTCAAATTTTTAGTTTGATATTTGTATTACCTGTAATGTTCATGAAATCTTCAGACACACACACAAACTTAAATTGGGGTTAATGACACCTTTCATTTTTAAATTTAAAAATGAAATGAAAAATTGTAATTTTTGTCAAGTTCAGAAAAATTGATGTCACATAAAACAATTCATGATATATTTTACAATTAATAACATGCTGTTATATTACAGGGATGGGAAACAAAGCCAATTCTTTGCTTGAGGAAATTACAAAACTAAGACTGAGATAAACTCATCTACTTCAGATTAATAAATTATAATGACAGTATATGACAATAGGAACATTGCAAACCAATCTACTTGGAATGAAACATTTCAACTAATTATTACTTTAAGAAAATAAAACACCTCAAAGATTGTACAAATTTTCTACTAAACCTACACAATTAAAAAAATATCTAATGAAGCTACAAGTTGCTGTTCAACAATTTATTGAAATATATCTTAAAATAAGACCATTGAAAGGTGCGTGACATAACAATATTGTGTCACGTTCACTCTGATAACTGATATATTTCTAATGATTTCTACTGTTACATATTAGTATAAAGAAAACCAATGACTTAATATGTCTGAAACATCAAGGGACAAAACAAAAATGTGCTACACAACACAGGAATTTGTTAATGAACACCTCTTTCATGTTCAACCAACGACGTTTTAATGAGATGTTATAACAATGTTGTATTTTACTTCCTTCCATGTGTTTAATAAAAGCACACATTACGGTCCATTTAAAAGTTTTTGAAAATAAAGAAAAATATGTAATAGGGAGTAATCTAGTTTCCACAAACTAAACTTATTTAACGTCTTTATTGTATGACTGCAAGACAAATACCGCACCTAGGTTTGTCATATTCATAGACTATATAAAGCTGAATTGCAAAATATTCATGTGTTGATAAAAAATATTAACATTAAAGCATGGGCCTTAGATATACATGTATATAGGTCCATGGTTAAAGAATTCCGTTTGCTGAGATCTCTTCATAGAAAGCAACAACAAATTTTTTTTAACAATAACCAGTAAAATAATGTTGTGAAATAAGAAGCTCATGTTCCAGATTTCAGATTTCTCTAAGTGAATAAACTTTCTACACATATGTGCGATAAGTTTGTTTGGTTTGTGGCTATTAGTTATCAAACAACTACACGATTAGAGGCACATCTATGGAAACTAATTTTCACCTTGGCGCCACACCAAAACTTTTTCTACAATAAATATAAACAACAAAACGAAATGTGACATTTTGTTGTAATTATGAAATTTTGATTGGCAATAGAAGTTGGTTTTTATCTTTAGAAGAATAAATATTCACTTAACATAAGTATACAGCATAAATCTACACATACACATGCATTAACAAAATACAAAGTCACTAACTAAACTGACTAACATACTGTGAAACAATTTATTTTGGTTGGACATTTAATTTCATGTATTTCGTGGCTAGAGCAATCCACGAATTTAAGATCCTAACGAAATAGTTATTCACTTTAGTAATATTGCACATACATTGTAGTAATTTGAAATCCGCGAATTCAAGTGACCATGAACTTGTCCAATGTAAATAAACCAGGAAATTTCATGCCCACGAAATTAAATGATTTTACAGTATATCGTTCTCACTACACCTACCATAAAGGGGAAGTAGAAAGGCTGAGCGATGCCGGCTTCGCCAGGGTTGATATGGTCCACGTACCACGCGACGACCATGTACAGGACAGAGTCCACAATCAACATCACCATGGCGTCCAGTAGCGCGAAGTTGTCATCAATGGTGCCAGGGGAGGCAAAGTTGTTCCACTGTGCTCCCTCGCCTGAAGTGGGTGTAAGGAAATCATTTAAATTGGCATGTTCATCTGTCATGACTCATGACACATACATCAAAATATACTAAATTTTATTTAAGTATAGGACTATTCCCTCGCCTTAAGTTGTTGCAAGGAAATGATTTAAACTGGCATGTTCATTTGTCATGACACATACAAAAATATTTTAAATTGAATTTGAGTTGAATTTCTCGCCTAGTAATGTTGCAAGGAAATGATTTAAACTGGCATCTTATGTACCTGTACTATTATAACCATCCAGGCAGAAACAGAAAAACATGTCCCTCAACTACAGTTGGTAGAAGATATTATTTACAGAGGAATTTGTTGTGTACCATGTACTATTTAGAGAGTAAATGACATACATGGACTTTAGGAAAATTGGACATTAAACATTTGAGTTTCAGTATTATGAGTAAAAGAGTAAATCAAAGTAACGATTTTTATAACTTGACAAAATTATTCTCTTTGTATAGGGATTATGTTTCCAGGCAGTCTGAATTAATTACTTGCTATAATAATAATATTAAAGCAGTACAATCTTAAACCAACATACACTTTAATTTTTCAACTTATTACTAGTCTAATAAAGTATTATTTTTACAACAAAATCTATATTTTTGTAGTAGATCTAGGTAATTCAAGGTTCCCTAACCAATCCACCACCTTCTACCAATAAAAGACTAACATCAAACACAGCCATAAATATTGCAATGTGCTTTTTTGACAGATGGTCGGAGGCCCACAGGTCATAGTCATGGAAAGAAAAAAACCGTTCATCAGTGGTTGATATCGGTTCCGGTTTTATCCGGTGTATGAAGTAGTCATTACCGACATTACAAATTACAACTTGTAAGTACAAAAATGTGGTATCAAAAACATAGCTTATGGTACTAATCAATACTAATTTCTGGTGATTAATGATGATTGCAAGTGAATCAAGTAGTTTTACTAGTGTGCGTTGTGAGAATGCTCAACTTTTTGAGTATACATCATGTATTGCGGCATTGCATCATATTCAAATGCACAAACATTCTTGTCCTAAATAGTTCACTGTTAACCAAAGCGATTTATTGAATAGTTTCTAGTTTCATAAAGCACCTCAGGGAAAATCTAATGTAAAGGTAAATATTTGGCACGGAATTACAACAAAACCAGAGAACATTACAAAATTCAAAGAGTTAGGTAATGTATAAGTCTATGTAAATTCTTTTCAAATGATATAAAATCACTATAGGAACTTTCACTTTTCTAAATTTTTTACCTTAAGTGCTTTATGAATATGGCCACCAAAAAGGGTTCTTACCAGTTCCTTCATATATAAGCATAGACTTTATCCCAAACGCCATGCCTATGTTGTGTAGAAGGCAGGCAGCATACTTCTCGCCTTTTGTCATCGTTTCATAGTTGTTGGTCAGGAAGAAGTAGGGAAAGTAGGTAGCGAAAAAGAGAATGCCTGCCGCAAACGCTGCTGAGTTTGCTGAAATAGATGAACTATTGGTTAAAGTTAATAATTATACAATAATTGTTTTTTGTTTTAATGGTAAATAAAAATTGAACAAAATATAGAGATTTAAAGGAAGACCTTGGCTAGTATTGTTAAATGCCGAAACTATTTAAAAATTACCAAACTTGTATGAGAGCGAGAAAAAATCAAACCATTACATTTAATACTGAACTGAAATGACAATTTTGAGTTATTTTGATGATCATAAACCAACCAAAGTTAATAAAAACATTATTTTTTGGTCCATCTTAAGTTTAACAGCAAAGTTAAACGAGCCAAAAACTGTCAGCAACACAAATAAAAATATTAGAAAAGACCACCTACCTTTGCTGAAGAAGGTGTTGACCATGAAAGCAAACGCGATGGTTGCAATGATGTACAACAGCAGAAACACGAATAGTAGCGTCGGATGGGTGTAGTTTATAATGCGTCCCTTGTCGCCGATCTTTATACACAGAAGCAGTGTGTATATAAACACAACCAGGAGAAGGTATAGCAGATTCTTCACAAACCAGGACAGCCAGTAGATCGATGTTTTCAATCCCATCATGTGCATCGCTTCCTGTTTAAATTTTATATTTTATTTGTTACTTGTAAGGCCTTCTAGTGTATACTTTAAATCTATTTTACAGAGTAAATACCATTTCATAAGAGCCTTATTTGATGGAAAAATTGAACAGGCACTGGTCTTTCCCTTTTTTCTTTTTTTGAGGGTTATAATTATTAACATATCTATTTACGCACCTACAAGTTTTTCAACACATAGAAACACATTCATGTACTAGATCAAATTAAAAAGTACCTACCTTAAGTTTCAATTCCTTTTCATAAGCCAGATTTTTCGCCATCTGAATCGTATTGAGCAGGAAGGAGAGAACAATAAACAGCGGCAGATTGGCCTGCAGCACCGTTGCCAGCACGTCATCCAGATACGGCGGATACGCCATTTTCTTGAGAGCGACGTCGACGTCATCGTCGATATTGCTGGATGGGTTGAGAAGCTTGATGTACGCCTTGTCAATCAGGTACTGAAGGGCCAGGAAACCAGTCTGGTTGTAGTCTGTAACAAACGTGCCAATATGTCGTAAAATAGTAACAAACGTGCCAATATGTCGTAAAATAGTAACAAACGTGCCAATATGTCATAAAATAGTAACAAACGTGCCAATATGTCACAAAATAGTAACAAACGCGCCAACATGTCGCAATATAGTAACAAACGTGCCAACATGTCGTAAAATAGTAACAAAGGTGCCAATATGTCACAAAATAGTAACAAACGTGCCAATATGTCACAAAATAGTAACAAACATGCCAACATGTCGCAAAATAGTAACAAACGTGCCAATATGTCACAAAATAGTAACAAACATTGCGATCATCAGTTAAATGTCACAAAATAGTATGAATTCCATTTATATTTTAGATCCATAACCCATATCCCTAAAAGGTCTTTGTGCAGAATTTCATATCCAGACTCTTAAAAGTTTGATATAAGTTATAGTTGGTCGGGTTATTCCCTGGATATTTTTGGTATTCATTGCAGCCCTATAAGTATGCCTCTTGTTTGGGTTACATAGATTTGGGACACCATGATGATGCTCTGATAAAAAATAATTAAAAAAGAATGTGGATGAGGTTAATTTGGCCAATCTATAATATTTATTTAAAATAATAGTGCCATAATTCGGAAGTGCTTCAGACAGTAGGGTTTGTTATCAAACATATCTTAGATTTTATTCCCACAAGTACTGTCTATAAGGCTATTAAAACAGTGATTTAACACATTATTGGTGCCCGGTGACAGGTGTCTGTTGTGTTTTAAGATACCATATAGCAGATTCAGGTTCAAAAATGATGAAAGTGTGTTACTTTTTATATCAGATTTTGTTCCATCAATGTAGTCTAATGCATCAGCAATATTACTTTACGGCAAATATCACGGAATCATCACTTTTCATTTCTTTTCCATATAAGGTCGTTATACATGAAACCATTATTTTCCCCGAGTACATGATGAAAATATTCTCCTCATAATATATTGAGGTTGACACTCAGAGACCATCTCTATGACAACAATTGATCACAAGAAAAGTTAATCAGTAATAGCTTCTCTTGTTGATCTAGATACAAATGAACCATACAGCAATTTCAAACCATGCAGCTTCTTATTATATTTTATAAAAAGGTTACAATCTGTGTACAGTATCCATTATCAACATCCCACTTGTTTATACTCTGATTACGGCCTTACAAAGAAATCAAGTGTGTTTCCAATAACCACTTGAATCAAACGAAGTAGGTAAGGTTGTCATTCACACATTATTTATAACATTTTTTTTAAAGGGACTAGAGCATAGAAATATTGTTGCTCAGACAAGAATCTCAGTGAAGAAAAGTGATGTCAAAAATCTGACTTAAAACTTTTTTGGCAACATATTTAAAAAGATGAAAAGTGCATGAAAACTGAGGTAAATCCTTTTTTCTGTCCCATGGACAAGAGTTTATGCTCTATCATGCAGTTATTTCGATTGTTTGGGATACTTAAGATTTTTTCCCCATTTTTATGCACAAACTGTGCTTTGGGGGCTTTAACAAGTCAGTAAATAAGAATATTATAATATTAGCTTGTAGCACTTAATGTTCACAAATAATACCACAGACTTGTTTTAGAGTTAGCATCAACAAAGTTATATAATGGAATTCATAATCAATTTAATTAAAGAAATAAGAAAATTTTGGTTTGGGTTTTTTTGGGTTGTAAAATGGTTTGTAAAAACTTTACAAAAACTTAATTTCAAGAGAAGAAATCACAGAATTATTCATCGATTCTAAAACTTTTTTACTACATTTTTTTTTTATCTTTTCATGTAAAATCAATGAAAATCAGAGTATCTTTATTCTTTAAATTTATGTCAACTGGACAGAAAAAACGATTCTCGCCAAAAATGCATGATTAATACATGATTAAGCTCCAGATAAGTAGTATTAAGTGCACATAAATCTAAAAAAGTTGCATATGAATTCTTCAAGTACCGTACCAGTATAACACTTACACAAATAGTGATTTCAATTTTTAAAACAAACAGTTCTTTTCATTATTGTCTATGTTCAGACTGAGCATTGTAAGCTTAAAGGGACTTTAACCATGAGACTTAACTGTAAACTGTAGTGTTTATGGATAGGCCCTTCAGTACTGATCTCTTCTCATAGTAGGTGTAAGGATTATTGATTAATTTAATCTAAGATGTAAGTAGTTGAAAGATGTGAGTGATATTCCAAATCAATATCGGTATACATCATGTATCCATCAAAAGGCCTATGAGCCCAGACACAAGTACCATGAAATGCTCATGCAACTTTTGCCATACCACAGCCCAGTACATAATGGTAAGATTCCTAAATTAATATATATATATATAGAACCCCTATGAAAAATCCCCTTGAAGCTGTATCAACCCTCCTCTGAATACTTACAAGGTTCTCCGCCATCCTCATCTTTGTTCCTGGGTCCAAACACCTGAAAGAACTGGTACGTTCGGTCTGTACGCCACTGATCTCGGTCCGTTTCTCCAGCCCGCCACAGCACACGCAGCTTGTAGCGAAGGTTGGACGGTGTTGAAGTTGTGTCGCCTTCGAACACGACCGCAGCCCAGAGGTCTGCGATGTCATAGTCTTTGTACTCTTGTAGCAGTGCTGCCTCAGTAGCAAACCCGACCTCTGTAAAACAGAAATTATATTAATGCGGTGACATTTATTTATGAAGAAAACACATCTTTTCTGTTAATAAAATAAGCACTTATAAAAATATGTGGCCATAGGAAACGGATTCCTCACACATTTGCGCTAGATAGAGATTAATTCACTTTTGACATCTATGTTTGACCTTGACCTTAACTTTAGGGGCGTCAACCACCCAGGTGACTGTGCAAGTTGACATGGTGCCAAACATTTTATTATTTAATTTCATGGCCCTAGCACTTCTACCTTTGGAGTAATTAGGCACAACACAATTTTTCTATAGATATGTCAAAGTTGCGGGGGCATAAAAACTTATGTCAAAACTGTTCTTCAAAGGAATACAAAACTGTGTAAAAAACATTCATTATTAACAAATTTGACACAATTCAAATGGCTACACATTTGCCCGAAAATCTGTAACAATGGATAACTAGCCTATTTCAAAAAACAGAAAGCCAAAGACAATACAAAATGCAGATTGATGAATTGTGTATGGTACATTTGAAATTTATCTACGGTAAGCCTAAATTTCATTTAAAGTTTTTGTTTTGACTTTTAATTGAATTATTATTTACTTGTAAAAAGTTTTGAAATGACATACTGGATGTAGCATTGGAGTTGGCTATCACACTGTCGATAATAGCGTTCGTGAACGCGTTATCTGGTGTAAAATAGATCTTCGTTTTCCCGTCGGTCTGGATATTATCTTTCAACATCCATCGATTCCAGTAGGTATTCTCGTTGATGTAGTTTGAATCTGATGTAACTCGAATGAGTAGAAGTATAGCCACAAAGAATAACGGAATTACAATTTCAAAAACTGTCACCACTTTTTTACGTGACTGGAGTTTAAAGTTTTTCCACAGCAGGAGAAGAAACTGGCTTCCCGCCG
>Ga0224511_10005305_pt1 | contig 10065 bp, 1 predicted proteins | sample SF_May12_sed_USG_2_FD_169988 | JGI IMG/M metagenome (GOLD analysis project Ga0224511, IMG submission 169988) | Sediment microbial communities from San Francisco Bay, California, United States - SF_May12_sed_USGS_8_1 | ecosystem: Environmental > Aquatic > Marine > Sediment | place: USA... | reverse complement strand
CATAAGATACAGAACTGGTTTGCTGCTAAAATTATTCTTTCTAATAAAATACCTGTAAATAAATTAGTACAATACAAACTAACGAATACAACAGTTTGAACTGAAAATTCCATATCATGCATACTCATTGTGTACTGGATTAAAAACAAATCTATTCTTTCCATCATGTGTAATAAAAGAAACGCGCTTGGTGTCGTAAATCTAATGCTGCTAATATACGAGGACACCAGTTCTGTTTAAAGAATTTTGTTCAGGTCGGAGCAGTGTAATAAAGGTATACATGGTATAATAAAAGGGCCATTCCAAAACGTCGCTCTTTATACGCCCGTGAAGGACGGGTGGTATTATGGGAACATTGTGTGTAGACAGTTTAGCGTCCACAGCCATGCCCTTTCTCTAACTCAATCAGTTGTTGTACGATCTTCACCACACTCAGGGAAATAGTATAAGGGCATCTTTTCTCATCCAAGTTTGATACCCAGTTAAATCGTTTTAGCCACTTCCGAGTTATGGCCCTTTATTAATAAACTACGGTATATTATGACCTGGTATTACGTTAAGTTCCCTGTCGCAACTCAAGTGATACCAACGGCGTAAATAACAATCTACAAATATTATGATGTGTGATGTAACACGAAAATACAGCATATCAGGAAATAAAGGGACAGCCGTCAAAAACCTATTTATCTAGCAAACACATGCTATTATCGATACATAGTCAATCATAAATATGTGACATTACAGCGCAGTCGTGGTGTTATTTTACACCAAATGAAAGAGCATTCATCTGTAAGCGACGTTATTCACATTCATTAAAACACAGAAAATTGTCTTTTGTGGGAAAATGCCGTTAATTTGGTTCTGTTCCTTATACAAATACAAAAGGGTTATGACTTCACTTAGTGTTGCCATGCTTGTGCCCATTATTAAAACTTCCCTGAACAATTTCACAAAATGAAATATAATTTTGACGTGAAAAGCTATATTGAAAAGGAAAATATCAGACAAATGTCTAGGAAATAATTGCTGAGATGTAACAAAAGCGCGTATAATAAGAACTAGTTGGAAAGAGTTCTGGTTGAGACGTAATTTGCATTACAAACGCACGCTCTTCTATAAATATTTTGAATATTGTTAAATTATAAGAAATACCGTCTTTTTTGGTGTCTAGTTTCAGTAAGTAGACCACAACGCAATAAAATGTTATGTTTGTCTGTTAGACAGTCAGGCGCTGTATTTAGATAAGATGCAAACGATACATACCATACACAACACATTTTTAAATGTTGGCATGTTTCATCTACTTCCAGTCCACGTTTGTATTTATTCTTCTGTTAAACATCTCCTTATCGTCTTTTTTTACTTATAGATGTTACATGTAGGTCTGTATCTTCATACCCTTATAATCTTGAACCCGGGACCTCCTGCACCGCAGTCTGGTGTGTTACTGCTCGGCCACTGAGACAACTGAACGTGTCCATTAAAGTCAGGCCATTTAACTGTTTTAACGTAATGGATCGAAAAGTAAACAAACAAAGCCATATGTTCGGTCCAAACATTTTTAACAAGGATGGATAACTATATTTGGCAGTTTATCATGTTTACGGAGGTTGGATTCACTGCTTAATTATGGTTTTAAAGTAAGATGTAAACAATTCTGCCAAAAGATACAGACATAACATCTTTAAGTTTAATTTCAAGAGAGAACGTGACGAAAATGTTACCATACAAAATACAATTTAATGAAACCCGCAGGTAGCAATTTGTAGCCCCATGCTGCTTTGTTTTGTAGAAACGTTAGCTAGAAAATTCATCACCTGAAACCAGGCAATCACATAAGTTGTTTCAAATGTTTCACGAAGAACACGCAACATTCCACTTTTTCTTTGAAGTGAATATAAAGATAAACTGTTTAGTATTATGCATCTTGCAATGACTACATTATTCACACATGTCTAATTTCCGTATTTGCAACTGTCATCCGCTATCAAACGCTTTCACTGTGTTTGGTGTACGTGACATAATCAGAAACAATAGTTAACATGTTCATATCAAACGGGCAAATGATATTAATCGACACTAAAACTAATTTAGTAATTACTGGATTAACCAGCTATAAAGGCAATATGGTACTAAATACCAACATCCCACAATGGTCAATTAAATATGACAAAGGATCTAAAATTATATTCATCAAGTGAAACATATCCGGTGTTGGTCATGTGACATGTTTTCTTGGAAACTAAGCTGACCCAAGCGTGACCGGGAATGAGTGAAAATACCCAAAACATTATCGTACCAATGAATATCTAGATACAGAGAAGGCAGGTTCGTTGAAATGATTTTGACCACTTAGTACATTAGTAAGTATCAGGGCCGGGGCTTAAACTCATATGTAATGCTTTTCCGATGCTCCAGCCGTCTCAGCAAAGTCGATTGAGTCGATTTAATACATTTATTGATTTCATGTTGAGGTTCATAAAAGATTCAATGCACTTACACGTTAAATAAATGAACAGTTTCTTAATGAAATTTAAAACAACAATATTTCAGTTCGTCACAAGGTTGTTTTTCCAGCTTTGAATTTCTATGCTTCACATAACATAAATAAACTCCATTGTTTTTAAAGCAATTTCACAACTATTTCACATGCAAACCCATAAGTCGCTACTGCTTTGTCCCCTTTCGGCGTATTCTCGTATTTTCCTATTTCTAAGTAACGTTCTCCCACGTAAATACACACTTACTGAAAATAAAACAGTTTAATGTTTTGAAGAAATAAAATACAAATGCAATTGGCCATTACATTAGCACCGAAGACCTAGACAACATTACATCTGCAGACTAAAGAATTGATTGAAAAGTTCTAGTATATTGTAAAAATGAAAATGTTTTTATACAAAATTAGATTTGTGTTCATAACTGTTTGATTATTCATTTGTATTTTACTTTATTAAATATGAGTTTAGAGACATGAGCAAACTAGGCAAAAGGTCGTCTCTATGATTTTTTAAATATCCTGACGATATAGTCCAGAGGGATTTTTTTAATGTTCTCACATTCACTATGGGTAAACGTTATTAAGATAAGAAATACCATAGCCATAGTTTAACAGAAAACGCTGAATTGACACGAATAAGAGTATTTTGTCCCCCCCCCCAGCAACATGTGCATACTTGTGACAATAACCTACAAATACCCTACTGAATGCAGAGTAGGGACATTTTTTGTGTAACTCAAATTACCAAAACTTGCTGGAATGGGGCTTGAACATTCATGATGAAATATTTACTTTTCGTTAAATTGGTTTTAAAGGCGTTGGCATTGCTTTATTGAAAAAGTACTCTTACAATTAGTCTTACATTTATTGTTGGATCGTATTTCCCGTTTAAACATAGAGTTCAATAGTTTACATCAAGACATTATACAACTGTTTGACAAACAATTAAATTAAAACACATTACCAACGCTTCTGTTTTAAAAGTAAATGATATACTTGCGAGACTTTCACGTTAATTAACAATTACTTCAGATACATTCGTCGAAATAAAAGCACAAATAAAAAGTTCATTTATTTCCTAACGAGAAAGGTAACCATGACAATATAATTTTTCCAGACGAGAATATAATTGCAAGGCACTGCTAATTTTAGAGAAATATTGTATTAAAAATGGATCATTCTAATTTGTCGACACAAAATCAGACTATTACTTTAGAACCGTTTTTATGTTGAATGGTTAACTGTATCTCAAATTATGTTCAAGTTAAGTCAATGAGACATACATTATAAGCTTACACTGGCAACACGTGTAACCTAAGGTAGAACGCTTGTTAAGATTAGAAACATGGTAAATGTTTTATAAGTTGTTAAAGGTTTGTCTTTATTAACTTTTTTATATCGAAATAAATATAAAATTGATAAGGACAAAAACTAGTACATGCTATATTTGGTTGTCGAAAATAAAATGAAACACACATCACAAAAGTTAAGATTGGAAATTTCCAAAATGCACAACTATTTTTTGTTGTTTTATTTGTTAAACGACATGTAAAATGTAGGTAAAGTAATAATCTAATACGTAGATATAATATTATATATATAATATATTATATATTTAAGTATATGCAATATGTAAATTGGTTACCTAGTATAGTATAATGTACCTGCAGAAGTGATGGGTCAAAGTATGGTATAGATACACGTGATCTCGTTTTGTTCTTTTGTTTCTCGTGTTAACAGTTTTCATACACCGACATTTCTTTTCTCGTTATATTTCACAACTTATGTAATATGTGTGTCAATTTTCGGTGCAGCTGTTTAGAAAATTTTAGAATAAATTCTGTGATGGATGCAAAACATCTACGCACACTGGTACATTTAGTCGTTCATTTGTCTATGATACGAAAAATAGAAAAGGTAGTGGAATTATTATCGCCGTCTCAGTAGTTACTTTGACTACTTAATAAAGGTGCATACAACAGTGTTTTAAACGGCAGAAATTACACTTTTCTCGATCCCTATATTATATTTTTCACAACTGATCCAAGCCATATGTTTGTTGGTGTTTGGGGGTATTACTAAATTAACAACAGACCAGTAGTTGTACGCATGGTACCAAGCTGTTCTATCAGAGAGATCACTTGAAGACTGCTTAGATTAAATGTACAGTCGTTAGATTTAAGTAAACTACTGAAAGTCCAAATTGTTTAGGGAAACAATTGATGAGTGATTTATAAACGTGTCGCAGATGTCATCGATGTTGACTAGCACGAGATCGAAACATTTCTAGGCCATACGTTTTTTTCACTTTTAAATTATTTCTTTTTCTCAGTTCACTTTCTCAGCGATGACTATCTTGCAACAAAAAGTTCGTGTTCACCGTATATTTGATCGTTCTTGAATAAATCTGGGGAGTGCCATAACTATTGTTGTTATTAATTGTGCCCTTACCTATTGTTCTATTCTATTTATTACTGCTGGTGTGAATTATTCTATGTTTATATAAAAAATAAAATTCGATTAACTTTAGTCGCGTACTAGTGGGAGCATGATGGCCAATTGATCACGCATATGTTTAGATGACATTTCTTACATGTTCAAGTGTGAAACTGTTATTGTATATAACTGTAAAATGTGTTATTTTGATGGCTAGTAGATGTTTGGTTCTGCAAGGTCTAGATGTAGCGTTTTAATCAGCAATGCGTGTTTTCGTTCTTCTTTATTTGAAATATCCAAATGAGATTTAACATTTTATCTAAACTCTCCGTTTTCTATTGTCATTGATGAACAGCTTCAATAAAACCAAGGCTGCTATATAAAATTGCATACACGCATTGGGAATGTTTGATTACTTGAACTGTATTCAACTAAAGACTATCGTGGCTGCTTAGAGTCGCATCATACTACCATACTACACCAAATGTAGATATCTCTGTATTTGTTCTGGATTATTCGTCGCAGCTGTTAAGGCTCACCTTTGAGTAAGTGGTTAAATTGTGTTTTGGCCAATGACAAACGTTGTAAGCAAAGCTCATTTAAAATTCTTAGTTCAATATTTTACAAGCTCTGTGATAGTTTTAATCCCTTTCATCAGTTTAAAAACAGAACTAAAATTGAATTATGGCGCTCTCAGTACATAGTTGGATTTTTAAATAAAGGCGCATACTTGTGTACAGCAGAGTGATTAAAGGGCAGAAAGTGTACCCTCTTCTTTTCAAATATGGTATTAAAAAAGGAAGAATGCTATGTGTGTGTTTGGTGATAAATCATCAGAATGCCAATATCATTACACAGAGTACCAGACTAGAACAGATAGATCAGCCATGTGCTGTCCTCTAGGATTACCAGTCGTTATGTTAAAGTACAATACTGAAACTCCGTAATGTCCACCGAAAGCGTAGCCTAGAGCCTAACGAGCTGGGCGTACATTCTTCGATGCTGACTCGCATGGGATCGAAATCGTTCGTAGGTTCTTTTTTCCATTATCATCTTCCGTTTAATTACTCAGTTCACTTACTCCAATTTCGCGCCGGCTTTTTTGTTTCAAACACATTGTTCGTTATAACTGGAGTTTTATTATGGTGTATCGAATTGGTTCCTTGTTAGCGAACTAAAAACTTAAAACGAACTAAACTAAATAGGAACTACGGTTTCCCCGCTCATAAGACGAGCGTGCTAAAAGGCAATATAAAGTTATAAATTAAAAAGTTTATTATTTAACTCAAAAACTAAGATGATGAAGAAGTAATACGAACGCAATAGTTGTGTTATACATTTAATGTAATACAGACACAGAGGGCGCGCTCTTACATAAATTGTGTGCCATCTCTTAATTAAAGTTATCATGTCATGACATCATGGCGTGTCTCGGTTAAAATAAAGAACAATTTAACACCAACATAAACAGTGATTATATTTTTCAATGTTGATTTTATTTCTGTTTTACAGAGAAAATAACAAAGTGTTTTGAATTGTATTGTGTTTATTTGTTTCACTTATATTTGGACAGCTTGGTTTAGGAAGTTCATAAAATTATATTATGTATCTTTATAATTTAATGTTAATCTGTTACAAGGGTTATTAATTTCGTTATTGATTGCGTATTGTGAATATTTAAATAAAGAGAAACAGCTTAGAAGCTCAACGTTAAGCGTAACCGTTAAATGTATAATTAATTTGATTATTTATATTAAAAAAAACCGAAGTTAACACACATTATATGATTGTTTCGTGATATTCAAAGACGCTGTATTAACTATTTATTTTGATCGGCTGAGACATCAGTACAATGTACGCCTTATAACACCTTTTAGCAAAGAAGTAAATACTGACGCACCAATTGTATTATCTCATTAGAAAATACTGACGCGCCAATTGTATTACCTCATTAGATTAACACGAAAAAAATGACCACAAGTCCTGAAGTCACGTGATGCATTGTTATGATACTAAGGCCTCGATGAAAATGGCGACATACGCTCAGATGTCTTTTTTTCTTGGAACATTAACATGTACATATGTATGGTTTGACTGTTTTGTGTATTCCAGCCAGTTTCTGCGTTCATCGGTAACACAATTATCACAGCTTCTGTCATATATTTTTTAATTAAGTGCCTGTAGATAAAATTCTGTAGAGTGTTTTTCATTAAAAATCGTGGTACCTTGGAGCTACAAACATATCTCAACTTTATTGTTCTGTTCAAGGTCTTCTGAAAAACTATGACAGTGATGATGGTTATTTTAATATTAATGGCTGCGGAAAATAGTTCGATGTAACATAGAAAACATTAGAAATCAACATTTTAACTTCTGTCAAAAAATAAGATATTTCGCAATTTGACCCGACACCTTATTATTATAACATATATTTATATATTAAATATAATATATATACTACGTGATTCCATGCCTTGAGTCAAAATTCATCTATAAAACAGTGACTCGGTTATCAACTATTTTCGGCAATTAAACAGTGTTGGTGCGATTTCGGCCAAAAGTAGGTTTCTTTTGCATGGGGGCCTGAAAATCATTACGCCTTAACAGGTAGTACATTTTAATCGGGCACGCTTTAGCCATATTTTGACGTAGAATAACGATGGTAGTAATTGGGGAAAGCATCAGTACTTCATTATCGGAACTTCCTTATATAATCGTTATATTAATTGGACTTTTTGTATATAAAAAGCTTGCTGCAAATGCTTTAATTATGCGTTTCTAATTATAGCTTACTTTTGTCATAGTAGTTACATGACTTGTTGTATAAAGTTTTAAATTGTCATATTGTAGAAAGGAGAGAAAGAACTCGATCTTATATACAGTACATTACTGACAATATAAGGTGGTCTTTACAAGCACATCGGAAGAGATAAAGGGAAGAGTATGCCAAACATAATGGCACTGGCATTAATGGGTAAAAAGAACATGTTAAATTGCAATATTATCATTCATCTTGTTGTGAAATTGTGTATGACTGCAAAACAAAATATCTTCCCGCCCCCCTACAAAATTATACATTTAAGAAACATTTTTCTTTAAATACCCGTCATAAAACATGGGAAACGACATTCTCTAGAGTATTTATTCAAACCGATTATATGGATACCTGATGGCATGGAATCATATAAAACTAGCTAACAGCCATTTATTTGACATTTTTATTTCCACTCGAAAAAAGAAAATGACGATACGTGATTTCAGTTCTAAATGCCAATACTTCGTACGTGTCAATATTCTGTATCTTGCAGGACACCGTGCTACACATTAAGTTTTATTTGACCAATAATTCTTTGTAAAACACATTCTCTTAACACGTATGGGATATGACATAATCTAGAATGTTTTTAAAGTCAGCGGTTGGTGATATCAAGCGTTATATCTGGCGTGAATATCTGACGGCAAGCTTGACGTAACGGCGTGTTGAATATGACGTAAAGGACAGCGTTGCTTGCGCTGCTGAACGCAGAAAACAGGTTAATGAGCATGAAAATTACCCCGTTCGAAAAACGACTGGAGTCCGTGTTGCTGAATTTCTGCAAAACAAAAGGTAAGGTAAATAAAATGTAATGACAGTATTAATATTATTTCAAATTTGATAAAATAATTGTAATTTGTAACCCGTAACCCGATTGCTATATTTCGTTTTGTTGGAGTTTGAAAACATGTACAGAACTGGGTCTTTTGTAATAAAATTTTATATTACGGTCATCAGAAGACTACTTACTACATAAAGACGTAGTATGAAGAACGGAGTCCACCATACTGTAAACGAGGACGTCATCAAAACGAACATCTTTATCAGTCGAAACTTGTTTTTACTTAAATATCCATGCACCGGGATGCCGTTTGATTGAGACCCATCTCCAGTCGCGATTGTGCTAACTTGTTTACAACGTGTTTTCACAAACGTTATTAATTTTATGTAATTAATAAATATCCATATTAATGGAACAAGAAAACTAACCAAGGTGACAAGAATCCCATTGGTGAGCACCAAACCACGTGGTACATGGGTGTTACCACATTGAACACTAGCCTGTTCTGTGTGGTTTTCCTCATGGCTAACGTTTGTGAGCGAGAATTCAAGCAGTGTCGGCAGAGACACGAGGAAACTGCCGGTCCAGATGACCGGAATGGCTCGCAACGCTTGAGTGATCGTAAACTGTGGACAATTGCTCTCCAAGATCGCGTGGCGGCGTTCGAATGAGATGCCTACCAACGTGTAACATGAGCATGTCACCAGGAAGACCGGGAAGAAATGAACAAACTTACACAAAACCTCACCTGAAATAAGAAATAGAAAATATGTACATCATCTACAACATAAAAACTTATTTGTGTATAATTGGGTATTCACTTTTTATTACCGTGAATAACGTCATAAAATGTTAGATTGCTTTAAATTACACAGTTATATTGTCATTACAGATTAGAAGTTTAAAAAGCAAAAAAAGTACTAAATTGTCATAAACAACTTCTGAAACTTTTTAAACTCTCCTATTATCCTGCAATTAGAAGGGGTTGATGCATTGGTCGGATGTTATAAATTAATCATTTCAACCATATTCATTGCTTAAAATATATGCGTGTACATACATACTAAAATACATAAGGGATCGCATTAAAATAACAACCTCTTTTAAAATTAATTTTGTGTAATATTAATAAAAACCAAAATTGGTCGTTGATTGTGCATTTAAGTATTGTCGTTTTTGATTTGTATAATAAACATTGCCCTTTTGCAGTACAAATACTTGTCTGACATATGACCTGGTTTAAAAGAACGCTGACGGCAACCAATTACATTGTCAATTCAAGAGGGAAAACCCACTCACAAGTCAATGGTCACAGAGGAGATAATAATGACATGTAAATGGCAAATACCGATATTTAGAATGAAATTAGGACTCATGCCTCAGGACACTACTAATATGTCTTTCAGTATTGCCCCTGGGAATAATGTTGAAGCGTGAACGCATATACTTACTAGGTGCTTCACCCTTAGTATTTGGGTAAACAAAAACAATCATATTGATACGATCCTTTGTACAATTTAAAAAATAAATATA
>Ga0224511_10005304_pt1 | contig 10065 bp, 6 predicted proteins | sample SF_May12_sed_USG_2_FD_169988 | JGI IMG/M metagenome (GOLD analysis project Ga0224511, IMG submission 169988) | Sediment microbial communities from San Francisco Bay, California, United States - SF_May12_sed_USGS_8_1 | ecosystem: Environmental > Aquatic > Marine > Sediment | place: USA... | reverse complement strand
ATAAAATATGCATGTGCGAAGCCCTAGCGAAAAAAATAGGAAGTAATTAAGGTCTGTATGTCATAGTTGTCCAATTTCTTTTTGAAAATTGTTACAGATATATTGTACGGTTAAAATTTTGATGACTGTGTATGAAACTAACAGGATATTTGTACTGGGTCAGTCCATACAGTTTAACCCATGTGGCCCATATGCTGACTTAAGATTTGATAGTGCTTCCTTTTCTGAACACAGTTCTTAAAAAAAGACCTACCTGCAGACCGTCATTTTTTTTTGGGAGGGGGGGGGAGGGGGATGTTACAGGAAATAGACAAATTATTTTAAGGCCTCAACTTAGGTCAAGCAGATTTATAATCTTTGTTTATAAAAGTAACATGTTATAGAAAGGATGTATAGATTCGGCAAAGATGTTCATGTATTAAAGGAAAACTGAAGAAAAAAAACATAATTCTACTGTAAATACATATGTATATAACACACTAATTCTACTTACAGAGAGTCTTCTTGTATTTATAAACATAGGTTGATTCAGTGACGGTGACACCTTTATCCAATTAGACAAGTGGGTACCCACTATAATAGATCAAGAACTAATCTACATGCATGTCCTTTTCAGACTTCAGTATTATCGCATATGGAGTATGGTCTCAAAGGGATATAACTGTCTTTTGTTAAAGGGAAGTAATAACATTAATTAAATTAGTATGATATATGTTAAATTAAATACAATTATGTTAATTCACTGTTTTAGATTTGTTTATTCTATATTGTAAGTGTAAAGCAGGAGCAATAGTCAGGAATTCTTTGTTAAGTTTAAGTTAAGTTTTGGTAGCCAAAATGGTTTTTGCTATGTCTACGATCCATTGTTGGCAGCCAAACGTTTTAATTTGTACCAAGCTTTATAGAAGTCAATGGGAAGTCAATGGCCAGTACACTTTTCAGATTATTTGTTTGTAAAAGAAGGTTTAATTTAGATAAAATTAAGTATACAGCAGATCGTTGATTTCTATATGTATTTTGTTGTCTGTTTAGAATTAAATATCAGTAATTGGCTTGTGTGTTTGTGTTTTCGTTCTTGAAAACTTCAAAGTAAAATGTAAACAGTGTAATTGTCTTTGCAAGATCAGTCATCAAAATGACGGAACTAACCTACTGCTACCCACGCCATTGTGATACGTTGGACTTGCAATCAATTACTACATATGAGGGTGACACCCCCTCCCCCTTGCGTACTGCGTACCGGCCTATTTTGGCCTTGCGTACTGCGTACCGCCATTTTTTGGCCTCGCGTACTGCGTACCGTTTAACAACAAAAACAACCATTTTGGGCGTTTCGATTTACATAAAGAAGATAAAATTAAAGTATGTTGCATGCACATGAACAATCATTCTTATAACGTTAGCTTTGGTATGTTTGCTTGTTAAATTTCCTAGCTTTTGACATCCCAAAATCAATGTTTAAGGTTATAACTGCTGATATTACCCAAAAAAGCGCGAGCGAAGCGAGCGCGCAATTTTTTTTAGAGTTATTTGACTTTGTATGTCACGTGTGTTGTGTTTCTTGATGAAAATTGGTCCTTTTTAAAGTAAAAATTTATGTCTGCGTACGATATAAGAGAATTTCTGCGTACTGCGTACCAACCCTTTGCGTACTGCGTACCGTCTAAAAAAACCCTGAATACTGCGTACCAAAAGGGGGGAGTGTCACCCTCACATATGTCAGAAAGGAAACAAGTTTCGTACATAAACGCTTACCAATTATAGTTGGTTCGACATTTTTGGGAACGAAACTCGGAAGTTGATCGATGTTTTTAAAACCACAACAACACACATATCAATGATGTTGAAGTTTCTTGCAGTTCAATTTAATAAATAAAAGAACTCAGTGTTATAATTAACAGTGGTCATATTATCCAATACCAATTCAGTTGAAAACAATAAATCCATTTCAAGCAGACATCACAGCGTTGTCAAAAACAACATGGCTTCCATTTGTTTTTCAACGAAGTTTTTTCTATATAATGCATATTCATGCCATATTTTAATTTTACGTTAAATATTGAAAATAAACATAAAACTGTTTCCGAAATATATAAGTTCTCACTTCGAATGGTTATGGATTGCTTATTAAACGTAACAAAATGGGATAATTTTCGAAGTGATAATTGAACTATTTGATAGATCAGTAAAAAGTATACGACCAATGTATAAATGCGCGGTATCTCTACGCAGATATAAGTGAAATTGACAGATTGGTTACAATATAATCCTTGAAACTAGATCTAATACTATTTTAACGTTTTTATTAAATTTTGGGGTGTGAGAAAAAGCATCTAGCATGGCCTTTCGTGTAAGACGCGGTTATCTCAACCCTCGTGCAGTGTGCAAAGCCTCGTTTCCGTAAAACACACTGCATGTAGAAAAACAATAACGGTTTCAGCACATGTGCGATATGTACATTGTATATTACACAGCACACGGACGTTACTATAAGTATTGTTTGAAGAATGTATAAATATTTACATATTTTAAATTAAAAAAAAACATAATTAAGACATATGTGTTGGGTGTCTCGCCAATACTGTTACAATGCTAAATTGTGCTTTAGGTCAGTTTTTATGTTTTTAAGTTTTCATATAGTGTTCAAAACGTAATTGTTTTATTTATTAATATATCCTTCTAACAACACTTAAGCACACAAAAACAAATTCAGGTAGAACAGTAGAATGTCTGAGCATACAACTGAATGGCGAAGGTTTCCCATGAGTGGCTTTACGTTCTCGTTCACATTCTAAACGGGATTATAGAAAGGTAACAAAAATAAAATACAATGAATGGGGAAGGTTTTCCTTGAGTGGTTAGATGTTGTCTATCACAATCTAGACGGGAACATAGAAACGAATAGATAAATACAATATTTTTTAAACAAATGGGACAAGGAACAGGAGCGTAGATAACGGGGCAGCCAATAATTTGGCTAGTCGTCGTTATACAGAAATGACGGTTTTTCCAGCGTCCCACACAAATTTTACCTTGCACGTTCAGTAAAGGTCTCCGCCGGTCTGCTCGGACGTAGTCACAACGGAGTAGTCAGAACTATTTGTCATAAACACGGGTTGAGAGTCTGGCAATCGCCCGTTGACTATATTATTGTTCTGTGCAATGATGTTCTGTGCAATGATTGCCCTGGTGATCAGTGTCTTTATTGCAGCAATTATAACCCGGCTTTCATGGTGTTTGTTTAATCCTTGTTGTTCGTCTATAGTGATTGGTAAGAATCTGTTTTGTTTTGTTACTGGTAACTGGTACACTGTATTGGATCCATTTCTGGTGCAAAGGATACGTTGTAATTTAGGTGAAAACTCTGTGGTGCATTGTTTTTTATCTTTTTTCTCTGCCTTAAAGAATTGTAGAAGTCAATAAATTGCATTTGTTAGCGTGACAAATCACTAGCGATTCGAGGGGTCGTGGACTTATGATTTTTATGCCCCAAATGCTGAATTTCCTCTTCTTTTTCGCTCGCTTCGCTCGATATTTTATTTGAAACACAATTTAAATAAAAAATATGGCTAATCCTGCTACAAAGTCAATAACTTATACTATAATGGGAAACACGTAAAATGATTTTACTATTCGGACAGTTTGTTTATTGTGGCAAAGTGTTACGGCTGAACCCTTATAAACGTCGTTTGCTTAATGACGTGACATTTGTTGACGTTTTACGGTATATGTGCTGAAGATTTTCTGTACGTTACAACATGTATTTATATTAAGTATCCGTGTGTTTTATTTATGTTTGTTTTGTTACTTATTTTTCATTCTAAGTTATTGAGAAAATACCTTTCGAAAATTAATGGGTATGTTATTTTAAAACGTAACTGTTATCTATTATACATGTGTAAAACATGTGAGTATGTATCCCTCGTGCCCCAAATAAGCGTTAATTTACCGACGTAGGGTTTGCCGCCCCAATGTCAGAATGTTATCTACGCCCCTGAGGAAACGCACAACTTTGAAGACTGAAAACCTGTTTGGTAAATATTTGTAATGCATTTATCATTATTTTTAGAACAATTATTAATCTAAGGCATTGCGCCGATGTATATTGCAACATTGGATGTTCGTTTGCGGAGACAGTCGGACCCTTGTCAGAGCGCCCCTTGTTTTAACGGGGCGGTTTATGAGCCGGGCAGACAGACCAGTTTCAATGTTACTGTGTAGACGGTAGATGTGCTCCCCATTTACTCGAAAAAATGTACATTATGCGAATGCTGCGTATCCACCATCTTCGGCATGTAGTTTATCACTTTTTTAAATACATAATCCTTAAAATCTAGGTGCGTGATTTGGAAAGTACACGCATCAAAAATATTTAGTCAATAAAATTACAATGTATTGACCATTCAATGAAACCAATATTACCTTATACTATTATAAATAACACCCACAAAGGCGTGTATTGCATGACATGCAAAATCATAAAATATAACAACGATTTGTATTATTGTGTGTTTTTAATATACAGGTGTTACGTGTGGAATCAACTTTGAAGACTGTAGCAGCCCCCAACCCCCTGCTTAAATACGCATTTGCAAAAGAACTCGTCCAGACAGGAACCATTCCTGTCTGGACGAGTTCTTTTGCAAATGCGTAGAAGTCTACACTGGAGTGACCTGTGAGGTTGGTAACAAGCGGTGGCACTAGACACCAGCTCTTAGAGACATTTTAAGATTGGTATTTGTATTATTGTTTTTGGATTGCACGTCGTCACTGACAAATTTAGTTTGAAAAAAAATAAAAATAGCAAAACTGCTGAATAAATGTATACATTTGCATCTCGACTCCTAATATCAGTTTAACTAGCCAATTACAGTGCATTAGTAATAGTGTTATAGAAAAAACTAATTGTGCCTTTATTAATTTTTATTGATAGTTTTAAACAGTTTATATTTGTTCGTTGTTTAATAGCAACACAATCTATCACGGCGCGTTTTGTGACAATTGATAATTATAATTTCACACAAAGTGCCAGCATCCGCCAACTATTATACATGCACGGACGACACTTAGGCATCTATGCGAGCAGGTGCGCGGTGTGAGGTGAACTTCGACGACCGCTTGACGATTGACAGCTGCGATTCGTGAACCGGAAATGGCCTGTGCGTGAACGGTTTTGCGGATACAGCTGCCTGTGCCGACCTGGACGTGTTGGCGAGCACTGCCAATTGCCAAAAGACGACTGCGCTAGTACAATATATTGTTTGCTTATCACTTGGTGTATTTAGTATATTGTTTTAAAGATGACTTTCAACACAATATATACAATATATGTATAAAGTTATGCATTTTGTTTTCTGACGTGAAACTACTTGTAATTATTGACTCTCTTCAGATAATGAATGCAAAAACAACGGAATATGCATTGACCTTGACTTACAAGTGCGCATGTGTAGACGGATATAAAGTTTGTCTGTGTGAGCTGGACACGGATGAGTGCTCAAAGTTCGTCCCGTGTGCAAACGGAGCAACATGTATTTATATGATTAATGACTATAGGTTCATTCACTTTAAATACATTATATATTAAGTTCTTTACATTATTGGATTATCTACTTTATTTGTAGTTGACTTCCTGTGTGAATTGTGTATATTAGTGTCCATTTGTGTTGATAACTGACTGACGTTAACATAATACACGCACTACTGTAGCACCGGCGCTCACCGGTTCTGTGTATATCTGGAAGGGTTCGGTGGAGTGTTTTGTGAGCGGAAGTTGTGTGACGTTAGCCCCTGTCTCCACGGAGGACGGGTGTCATTCTCCATAACAACAACGGCCAGCTTTGCTACAGCCCGTACGGAACAAGCGGGGTACACTGTGAAAACGGTAAACGATATATCTAACTTAATTGGTCTCAAAAGAGAGCACTAAACTTATGTATTCAATTTATACATTTTATTTAGTTTCCTTACATTTATATGCGGGCCGTTGTTTTAAATAAAACCAACGAAACCATAAAAAAGGTATGAAAAACCATTATTACATAAAATACCATTCACCAAATCACCATTCTATTGTTACTTTTGTTGCACTTTGTGCCAGAGTTGATGATCGACATCCCACACATGTTTGGCTCGCAGCATGCCTACCAGTCGTTCACGGCGTACAAACGGCACGCCAGAAGAGAGACTATGTACACGCTCCTGTACTTTCTTCCCAATTATGATACCTTTATTTCAACATGCATTTGATTGGCAGAACGTTTACTCTCTTACAATTTCATTGACAAGAATATTTGTTTCCAAATATAGATCTCGCAAACATTAGTATCTTTTTGTACTTACTTCCTGGTGTCAATAAATTAGTGCATGTTACCATGAAATTGAATTTGAATATTACCTAAAAAAATATTGTTTAAACAAAACGGCCGCGGACCTGGAGCTCAAGGTGCACTTGCATCTGCGGTTCATCGTGGACCCGGTCCACACGGACAGCAGCATGATAGTGTTCATAGAAATTCCTGGTACGATGTGATATGTGCTTCCTGTACTTTGTAATGCGTACATGCATTGGACAACACTCAACGGAAATGTGTTGCTATGAAGTTTGAAAGTAACCTAACCCTTTTAGAATGTAATTTAGCTTCAAGAATTAACACGTTAGTGTTATGCTTAGGTCCTAATGCTGATTGCCAAGACTTTCTAACACTCGAGCTGAACTATGTTGTCCTCAGATTCGACCTGGGTTCAGGTCAATTCTTTAATTTCATTGTCCAGTATTCCAATGATTTTCATTGAAAAGCCACTGGTACATACTTTAACCGTATGTTTTGTCTCTGGTAGAACGGTTCAGGCACTGTTGGAAATAACGTTTAATTACTATCGCAACTTAAGATTTTGAATTTAGCAATATAAGGGTTTTTTTTTTAACTTTAATTTATAATTAAAAAGAACTACAAAATTAACAATTCAATTCTAACCAGTAATCGCGGGTTGTGTGTAAGACTGGGTTAGGTCTACAGCGCAAGGCCGCTAGAGACATCCATTTATGTATACGTGATGCGGTTCATACGACGTCGCCGCGACAGCTGGCTGCACGTGGATGACCAGGTGGCTACTTCCGGTTATAGTGCCGGTATTCTAACGTCACTTAACACGGAAATCGATCTGTTACTGGGTGGTGTGGATGATGACGTCATCGCCTTCCATTCTAACGGCGCCAATTTTAACGACGGTTTTCATGGTACACACAAAATAACTATGGGGGTTCAAATCCAAATCGTAAATCTTGTGTTAAGTGTTGTACTTTCAGGAAGCGCGATTACCCCCCTTGTTAACGGCGTCATTGCAAACCTAGACACAATGTCCAATTCTTCAAAGGTTACACATTTGTCATTTAAGTATAATGTTAAGGTTTATATCTGAACAAAATTGTATTTAATAGTATATATCATACTGTTTACACAATTTTTTTAAAGTTGTTTTGTTCTAGTTTTTCATTATGAATTCTATTTTGCAATTCAGTTACGTCGGGAAATTGTTATAAACACGCCTACACGTAAATTCGCCAGACAACGTTCGGGATATGGCTACTATAGCGTCTGAAGCGTTCCGACGAAAGCCCACGCCGTGTCACGACTGCATACGGGACCTCGTCGTCAACGGCAGACAATACATAACTAATGCACACGGTAACATTATTAGTATGCCCAATATAACTGTCTTTTTAATAAACGTACAACTATATAATAACAATGTAAGCGAAGAAGATGTAGTTTAATCCACAGTTGACTTGATGGTCATTTACAAATGCAATGCAAAACAAGCTTTGTTTCAATAACATTTTACCCGAAAATTAGATTAATACTATTACAAAGTCATGCATAATAATTATGCAGGTGCTCTCTCTGGCCGCAACGTTGTCGACTGTGACAACACTTCCTGTGGCTATAAGACGTGTAAAAACGGCGGAAGCTGCTCGGTGACGTCAGAAAATGACTTCACGTGCATCTGTTCTTCCAGTTACGTGAGCAAGATGTGTGATATACATGTACAGTGTGAAACAGCAGCTGTGTGCATGGTGACTGCAAACCCGATGTTCTACGTCAGAGTCACATTTGCCGTTGCCACTACGGCTGGGGAGGAGAGTTGTGTGACCAAGGTATGGGTTAGGTCATATGTGTAGTGTATTCTAATGTATATTTATTTTATCAAGTATACCAATGAGTCATACGTCATTCTGGTAACCAAACTTAACAGTTACTGTCATCCGTGAAGTGTAATTCTCATTTTTATAGTGGCTAAGAAAGCGGAGATGTGGCAGTTATCGAGCCACAAATAAACAATTGTTTTTCGTTTGTAATATTGTCAACACAGATGCAGGTGTGACATACGGTGATGGCTGGCAGTTTGACGGCAGGACCGCTCTGATGGTTCAAAACGCGGTGTACGCGGGCATGGACAGGCGAAACACGTCCCTCGCATTCTCCGTCTGGTCCACGCAGCTGCAGGGCGTAATTGTGCGGACAGAGCAGGTGGGTATACTGAGCTATATTGTTGTCAGTATTAAGCAATGTAATTCCTGTGCCGTCTTAAATGTTTGTTATGACCTTTAATTGTAAGTGGGTTGTTACGTATATTTCTTTCACTTGCACTTATTTGTGCAATTGAAATAAGACTAAAAAGAACCTAAGTTCAATCTTAAATGAACTCATAACGACTCAAGTTGGAATAGATATTTTAACTGGGCATAGTTGACATACACAGAAAACAAACTTGACTGTTATGTTTATTTTGCAAGAAAATCTAACAAAGTGTAAAAAAACGAATTTACAAACAGCTGAAAGCGACGTTTGCATCCTCGTCTTCAGGCGTTGTCGCCGGATGACGACTACTTAAGTGTCGACCTAGAGAACTGGTTTGTGAAACTTGTCTGGAACCTCGGCTGGATGTCCAGGATCTACGTCATAAGGCCAACGCATATTTCTGATATTGACGTGGTGTTTAAATGGATCATTTCCAGTTTAAAATCAATGGAATATACGCCGACGGACACTGGCACAAAGGTAGTGTGCAGAGGTAACGTATGTCTGATAGTGACGTGGTATTTAAATGGATTATATCTGGCCTAATATCAATGAAATAACATGTAAATTGAACATGTAAACTCTGTTTTGGGCTTGAGGTAAAACCATTAATATATCCTCATTTAAACCACATATATTTTTACGAAACCTTCTGAGCTAGCGCATTTACGTGCTAGACCTTCAATTTATTATCATTACAACTAAGCATTTACCAAACGCATTACTGTACATAAGGATAAGGATGTTTTGAACTTGCGGTATCTCTGTTTTTCAGACATGGCCAGAGGTTGACGTTGGCGGTGGAAGGGGCGGTGCTGGAGGGCGTGGTGGCCGGGGACTTCACGAAGCTCAACACAGACGCCGTCTACAACATCGGTGAGCACGTAAAGTGGGATATTGGAGTGAGAGGGGTCGATTGCGTATTTTTATCTGTTTCGTTCATATTTCGCTTGTTGACACAATGCGTTACTAGTAGTTGTCGCTTTTGTAGATCTACATGCTTTATCATTCTCTTTAATAGTGTGTGTCTTTTATTGTATTTAAGGTGGAAAGAATGACACGATTGCAAGCCAGACTGCTAACTTCTACAAGGGTAATTTTATGGGCCGTGTCCGAGACCTGCACATGGAAGGCAAGCGTGTGCTGGACGGGCGGAACTTCCTGCTGGATGGACACGGTGTTGGTTACTGCAGCTGAACAAAGACTTTACGTGTATACTGGCGTACACATAAAGAGAAACAGGACATACGCGCCTAAATCATACACATAGGGCAATCAAACGGAGATTTGTGTTTAAAGGCGCAAAACAGGTTGCCTGGTGATATGCATTTAGAAACACATTATTAAAGCTTACATTAGACAATCTGCTGTAGTAAACAAGCGTTTAAGAGCTTTCATATTCGTCGTTAAGGATATTTTTATTGTGGATGTTTCGAGTTCATACGCATAATTAGAGCACAAAGGACGCAGGCGGATTATATTT
>Ga0224511_10005303_pt1 | contig 10066 bp, 5 predicted proteins | sample SF_May12_sed_USG_2_FD_169988 | JGI IMG/M metagenome (GOLD analysis project Ga0224511, IMG submission 169988) | Sediment microbial communities from San Francisco Bay, California, United States - SF_May12_sed_USGS_8_1 | ecosystem: Environmental > Aquatic > Marine > Sediment | place: USA... | reverse complement strand
AACATTTCGAAATGTTATTTAAGTTCAATGCAATGTGTCCATGATGAAGACCTTAAGAGTCCTCATATGATAAGGTAATTTAAGTACATTGTATAAACCGATTTTCTCACTTACGACAGTGAATTTCGTCATCGCCGTTTGGGCAGTCTTCGTTTCCATCACAGACTTTTGTACGTTCAAGGCAAAGGTTCGAGTCTGCACACAGGTATCCGCCCTCGCCACACATGCACACGGGAGCTTAAATTTAAGCATACGTAAACGAAGGTCAAAAACGCCTTAATCAATATACCAGCTTCCGTCGCAAATGATCTAAGACAGTTCAAGAACATTAGTAAATCTTGGCATTTCAAGCTTTCCAGATTCACAGAAACATAGCATTTGCACAATCAAGTCCCTAACCTAGGAAGCTTGTTATAAAGTACCAGGTTCTAGTCTAGATACATACAGCAATTCACTTCATCCTCGCCATGTGGGCAGTCTGCTTCTCCATCGCATACCTTGGCTGGGCTCAAACATTTCACTCCGTCATGACAGCGGTACAGCCCCGGGCCACAGTGACATGTAGACGCTAAAGCATTGTGTATGCGTTTGTTCAACAATTAGTGTGTTTTTTATGTTTAAACTTCAAATAAACATGTGGAAATGATGTTTCTGTTGTTTGCCTCACAAACGTTTAATAAGAGTTTGATATACATGTATGTTTTTGTTTAAAGTTTGATTAGAACTGAGACGGAAGTGTTAAGTAATGCGTGCAAATGGCAGTCTCGGCTTGTTAGTTTATCAATGGTATTGAAACAAGCCACACCACCGACGCTCTCAGCAAATGGCAAATCTCCAATTTCATGTCTAACGTTATACCAGCATATGAGTCTTGCGATACAGCTTGCATGGGACATCATCTTATAGATTATTGATGTTTAACGTTTGCAAAACACATTTCATACATTATGTACAATTGTACGCGTCATACGGCAAAGCAGACATACAGTTATAACAGCCCTGGCTTTGCTAAAGCTATTCCTGAAATGGGTGGCACCGTGCTTTTTTTAACCAATGTCATACAATCAAATGAGTCTTACGGCATAATTGCTCGTCTTCTCCGTAACTGCATTCACGTCTCCCGTCGCAGAGGCGTCCACATCTCTTCCTGTCGGAGCATAGAATCATTCCCATGCCGTGGCAGTGATCAGCCGTCAACCCTGAACATCAGGAATGACTGAGCAATTCGTTTTGAATAATAACCAGTGACTGAGAATTTCGAAGCATGCATGAGTGTGTTCGTTTAGGAGAATGTGCGTTTAAGTTTACGATAATAAGAGAGCCTGTTATTGTTAACATGTTATTTCCATGCTGATAAAGAGTTAGGTCATACATTTTATAAATTGAAGTGATGCATAAGAAAAAAGGGATTAAACAGAAGGGCACCGTGACAAAATGTCCCCGACAAGAAAACAAAAATCATATGGCACAAAGGAATTAATAGTTCCGCTACTGTCAAACATGATCATTTATAACAGTGCTTGGTCAATTTTAATCCAAATGATTAGGGTTATATTGTAAGGTGACAATCATCCTTTAAATTACAAAAGAGAGCATACTTCCTGTTTGTGATACACCTTATCACACGATCAAAGAAAATCTACCGCAATGGGCGGAGCTTCAAAATTTGTGGAACTATGCATTGCATTACAATGCAACTAACAAAACAAAGCCAGGTAATAAAGAAGTCTAACCACATCCCTGCTCGTCCGCCCCGTTACCACAGTCGCTGTGGCCGTCACAGACACGGCTGGCGGCCAAGCATTCCGCCTTGCCGTACTCCCCACCGTCCGTGCACACAAACTGACCAGCGCACTCATCAGACGCTGTACAAGACAATTAAGACATCAGTTTGACAATACTGAAACACAGTCCTTTTCACGCAATATAGAATTACATCCATTTGAGAAATAAAGTTTTACCGATACCTTTCGGAGGTTGTATATACACCGGTAAGTACTGCATGCCATATGTCTTGTGTCCGTACGTTTTGCCGTATGCCATGCCACCGAATGGTTGGCCATAGGTTTGTTTGCTGTACACCGTACTGCCGTAGACATATGGTAGGGAAGGCTTGTCGTAGGTGTGGCTACAGTCGCTCAGACATACCCAACACAGCAATACCAACAGTCCGAACACAGTCATCTGTTTGTAGAATATTATTTCAATTAACTGCATCATTAATTTAATTAAAAAATCTGACAGATTACCAGCAATCGCGCATATAATTTCTGTATGTTTAGCTATATCCAACTTCGAAATTGTAGATTTGAATATAAATCATTCTTGTAATGTCCATTACAATTAAAACTTTATATACACTATTCATTGAACTACAGCGTCATTTTTCTTTCTTTCAATATATCATTTGTTACAAATGCAAGAAGATATATCCAGGAATAAATCTAGTTTATTAACAAAAACGTTTTAAACGACAAGACAATAGCGTTACCTTAAGTCTACGCTTTAATACTTGTGTGACTCTGCTGTTCAATTGCACATGCCTGACTATTTACAAATTATTTGCAAACCATTCGAAGGTTTTTATCAAGTTGCTGCGGGCCTTTCCCTACTAACTTCACGTCATATTGACCTGTTTTTATGTTAACACCGACAAACCATACAACTGACATTTAGAAAGATTAAATTCAATCACATAGATGAAATGTACATTTACAGTTGAAAGTTATAAACAATAAAACTAGCTCGGCTATTTGAAGAATATCAACAGCTTTTCTGGTTACTGTTTGTCGTTCCGCTCATTAGTTAATTGATTTTGTAAAATGATATTTACTCAAAATGAACTTATGGCACAACACTGAAACTTCATACTATTGGGAAGCTTCAATAGCTGAGGTCACCTAGCAAGTTCTTATATATTTTTGTATACATTTAACAAGTGTTTTGAGAATTGTCATGATTTGATCATGCACCTTAGCTACATGTATCACAATTCACTTCAACAGGGGCGTAGATAACGGGACGGCAGGGGCGGCGGCCGCCGCCCCAATAATTTGGCTAGTCGTTGTTATACAGAAATGACGGACTTTTCGCCGCACCAAACAAATTTTTCTTTGTCTTTATGAATGCAATTTGAGTTAATTTTAGCGTGACAAATCACTAGCGGGTCGAGGAGCCACGGACCCATGATTTTTATGCCCCAAATGCTATATTTCCTCTTTTTTTTCCGCTCGCTTCGCTCGATATTTAATTTTAACAACATTTTAATAAGAATGTGGCTAAAAACCTCCTAAAATACAATAACTTATAATATAACCGTCAACATGATAAATGATTTTATCGTTTAACCCTTAAAACGTTGTTTGGCTAGTGACGTGACATTTGTTACCGTTTTACGGCACATGCGCTGGACATTTTCTTAAGTTATAACTTGTATTTAAGTATTCATGTGTTTTATTTATGTCTGTTTTGTTATTTACTTATCATGCAAAGTAATGTAAGATTATACATACATTAAATATCAGCTAGAGTTAAATACCAATGTAAAAAGTGTATTCACTAGCCAGCCTTAAGTAAGACTGAGATGTGTTTTACTCAAACAAAATGTAAAGGTTATGTTGACCTGATCGCTGGTGCGTCTGTACGGAGGTGTTGCCTAAGGGACTAGTACACCGGACTCACTCGCACGAAACTGTATAATTTATGTGTCTTGCGGTGTGACGCCGCATTCCACGACACTGTTAAATTTAAGTGCATGTCGATGTGACCCCACACTGAAACATTTATTTACCATGAACGTATTGAATGATCACTACAACGGCCTTCGGTTATTCACCCGCTGTCTCGTCTGGAATGCCTATAACTGCGATGTCAGCAACGCCATGGTGTTTAACAATGACGTCCTCCAGTAACGCAGGTGCAACCTGTATAGTAAGACTCATGTTTATGACGAACACAGTTACTCCTTAGATCATACCTAAAAAGTAAATACACATTTTGACACAAAAATAGCAATTACTTTCATAATTAACAAGAAGATTTTTCATTTGAAAGTCGGACGACGACATTTTGTTTCCAGGCGTTTCGTCAGATCGCGGAGACGCTTTATTGAAATTGCAAGCGCCTGCTGATCCGAAATTTAAACAAGTTTTCTGGAATTTATTGATTTTTACAGGGTAATGTCTATACTTCATAACCTAGCGCTTTTTATCTACAGTTTTTGCCTTTCAAATTGGATCTTTTATATTTTTATTAACATTAAATGAGCCGAAACTGGTACTGAGTCAGAACATGACCACGAACTGTAGATGACAAAAAATGGTCATGTAAAAACACCATCATATTGAAATCACATTAGTTACATATTGTTTTGTTATCTAAAAATACCATTTTAATAAAACATAATACTAATTGTCAATATGTCATTAAGTAGCCAAAATGGTAGAGTTCATGCGGTCGAGCGGAACTCAAAATATACCAAAAATATAGCTTTCATACGCAGTCATGCACTAACGGGGAACATATTAGATTTTTTATAAACTTGTGAAATATCGATAGTCCATCCAAAGAAGATATGTCAATATTTATGCAAAATGACCTCCATCGTTTATTTCCTACTTTCTAACCTGTTTATAAAATCCTCTTTCACGGGCGGTTAACCAATCCATTAAATTCCACAGAGTTCTACTTTAAATTATAGAATATGGCAGGCGAATATCAACATGTACATAATTATCATAACATCTGTTGTTTATAATAAAAATAAGATAATTTTTTGTTGCACATTTCTAAATATTAATGCACACTGGTTTTACGAGGTACATATTTGAGGCTGCACCTTGCATTACCACTGATGAACAGCTTCAATAAAACCGAGGCTGCTGTTTTCCCATGCTTCCTGGGGGCTTTCCCTTTTCTCAAATTTAATTATACCTTTGGTAACTGGTTGTAGGTTTTGAGGTAATTGTGAGGTTAGGCAGTAGAACATAAAACATTGAAAGAAACATTGGTAAATTTTCAGTCCTCATTATTTTTCAAATATAAAACTCTACGGTTGCCACAATAAGTGATTGGACCACATGCCTGTTAAATATTGAAATAAACTATTTAGTGTTTGTGCAAATATGCTAACCGAACGAAAGTGTGCTGATTTTGCTAACTACTGGGAAACGAATTAGACGAAGTATGTATTTCAGAAAAGTAATAACATAGCCTGCATGGGAAAACAGCAGCTTCGGTTTTATTGAAACTGTTCATCAGTGGTAATGCAAGGTACCACACCACTGACGCCCCTAACGCATGAGCGATAAAGCCACCTTTTTTTGGTATTGTTTATACGTGCAAAAAATGAATTTACTGCAAAGTTAAATAAATGATCAAAACATGCCGCAATCTATAATCAGTGTCGCTTATATCATCGCGAGTGTTATTAATGTTGTTGTTGTTGTTGTTGTTGTTGTTGTTGTTGATGATGATGACGATGATGATTATAAATGTGAAAACTTTTTCACTTGTTTGGTATACAAAGTTGGCTTCAATATATGCAAGTTTAAATTTGAGGCAAAAAAAGGTTGCTCACAAAGCACATTGAGTCTTTTTATACAAGGCGGAACAGAGGTACTTTCATAAACTATACTCGTAAACAATTCCTAAGAGATAATAAACCAACAGATTTGAAGCACCACAAAGTGTGGTTAGTGAGAGCTTTACCGAACACTATTTTTCTAGATGTTTTAAATTATAATAATTATGTTTTGAAATCCAAGTGCTCCAGTAACTGTTTCCATAGTTGCAAATTGGCCACCTGAAAGTGGCAAGAACAAAGATACTATCAGTAAAATATTTTTTAAATGTTAAACACATATTTATTATATTTTTCATGAATTTCATGAAACTCAGTAAGCAAATAACAAAATAGGAACATAAGTCTTTTAATTTAACATACAAAATTAACCCTAGTATTTATTTAAACAGTAAATTTATTATCCATAGTATGTACTTTCTAAACATTATTCCCATTCAATTATAAATGTGAAACACTATTCAACAAACAACGATTTTGCAATGACATAAACACGACTTTAAATATAAAACAATAAATAACCGTACATCATTCTTCTTTTGAAACGGGGCATAAAAGATTTCGATTCAATGATGTGTTTATTAATAACGGTATTAACATATGTCATTGTTTTAGGACAGTGTACAAATATTTCCCAGAAACGCGTCAATACAACTACGTAAAGTCTAGATTAAATAGTTCAAATACATCCGGTCTAAAGGAAATTCTGAAAGCAACGCAAGGGGTAATGTGGTCCGCTTTTAAAACATATCTTTGTAACATATGGCTGGAAAAAAAGACAATTATGTCTGTAAACACGACCAAGTGTTTTGACATGTTTACCTGTTCTGTGGCATGTTTCCTTCAAAGCTCTCTGCAGTTTATATTTAGGTTTGTCAAACGCTCGAAACCAAAGCTGTCTTTGTGTATTGTATTTAAAGCTTACAATTGTTGCAGTTGTTCGTTATGGATTGACACAAATTTACATATATACAAATATGAAACTTCGATTACGCGGACTTTGAGTATCGTACATTTGTACATTTGTATTTCAAGACTTCAGGTAGATAGGCCGTAACACCTAGACATATTGTCGAAATGACCATCACACTTCAGGTTTTGGTTTGTCTTATATGGTTTGCGTACTTGGTGAACACGGAATTCTTTCTTCCGTCAAACGATGCCATTTTGATGGGGACGACGTCTTCAATACAGGCCGGAAATGAATTAATGTGTTCCCGATATTGCAAGAGAATTGACGGTTGCAAGTTCTTCAGTTTTAATAAGACAAGTGGATATTGTACACTCACAGGAAACAGCGTGACCGGTGTTGGATCTTCCGCGTTGATCTACACACGAAGGGTGGGTGCTTTATTATATATAGTAATATATTTGATTGAACGTTTTTATTGAGATTTTTTATTTAGAAAAAAGAATAAGAGTTCGTACTGAATTTTAGGTTTCGAAGCAAAGCATTAACTTAAAACCTTAAGTATGAAAACAAATCAAGGAAGTAGCCTATTTACATTAATTTTTAAGGGAATCATATAATATATATATTTATTTATTTTTATTCAAACAGTCTTTTTTTAAATGTATATTTTCTAAATACTTAATTCTTTTAAAGCTGTTTTAACAGTTTCTCGTTCCATACTTTTTAGTGCTTTTAAAAATAAAAATAAATGGTTTTATTTTTTTCAAAGCGCTGTGAGCATGGAGAGCGATATGGAGACTCATGCTACGCTCTGGTCGATATAGCTGCATACTGGCCGTCCGCGCAGGCCTTCTGTCTAAAGCACGGATATCACCTCGCAACCATCACAAACGAAGACGAGAAAGCGTTCGTTGCCAACCTTGTGCGACTGGAAAATCCAAGTGAGTATTAATATAAAATTACGTTATAATAAAAATTCTTCTGTTACTGTTTTTCTTTAGCTTTAGTACAATTTTGCTAAATTTTAGCTACAATTAAAAAATCGGATATCTGTTGTTTGTTTAAGTATAAAGACTGAATCAGAGACCTATATATATTGTATATAGGTCTCTGACTAAATGTAGAGATTTATGTTATTAAAGATGCTATGCCTGCATATTTTGACCAGAAGTGTTAACACCTTTCCTTCTAATCATTATTAGATGCACTCCCGTTAATATTAGAAACTACCAAATTAGCTATCCGTGAATGTTAATACATAACATTTGGCCCGCAAATGTAGCTTTGTTTGTTTATGTTTCGACCCATTACATTGAAACAGTTAAATAGCTTGACTTCAATCGACACATTCAGTTGTCTCGGTAGCCGAAAGGTTACTTATTTCAGACTGGGGTCACGGGTTCAATACCCGGCTCAGACAAGGATTTTTATGGTTGCTATTTTGTTTTGTTTTACTCTTTGTCCAAAACACATACATTATTTTTCATGATTCTTTTCTATTCCTTTAGCAATGTTAATTCATTCAGTATACTTAACACATTGCACAATTTGTGACGGATTATAAGGGTATCAAGATACAACCCTACCGTGACGTAAGGAATATACTAGGTTACAGACAAACAAAAGTTTTGCAAACATTTCTTTCTATAAAATATCTCTTAAATGTTTCAAAACAAACCTCGCACGCAATGGTTTAAATAGACTCGCGTTGCGGTCTGGTCAGTAAACTTAACTGCTTCTTGTTAATACTAGACAAGACAAGACAAGACAAGACAAGACAAGACAAGACAAGACAAGACAAGACGAGACGAGACAAGACAAGACAGACTAGTTATAACCAGAAAGCCAAAGCCCAAGTATAACATACATTCGTGTAATTGGGTGAACATATATAATTATAATGAATAAAGTCAATGTATGTATAAATACAACAGTGTGTTTAAGGTAGTATAAACATGGAACATTATAATTATGCATTAAAGTCAAGATACTTTAAATTAAAGTACTAAGTTTATAATGTGCATGGCAACACGTTTACATGATTTGTATTCATTTGTTTCAGGCGGCGTGGATATTTGGTTGGGAGGTGTGTCCACAGCCGAATGGATCAGCGGGAACGAGTTAAGCTACAGCAACTGGGAATCGGGGTTTCCAAAGATGGAAAACATAACACAGTGTCTAAAAATGTGGGTTGGTTTCACACAAAGCTTTTTATATTTTTCTGAGTGTGGGATGAACAACCAATACATTTGTGAGAAAGAAGTGGCCTAAATCCAGTTTAGGTTGGCAGTGGTTGGTCAATCGCCAAATGATTAAGAGACAGATTGTACTTTGTTAATCCCCGTTTTGCTTTTTTATGTTATAAACATTTAAAACTGCAATACTTGATTATTCGTTGTTCGAATTGTGTAATTGTCGCTTGAATTGGCATGTGCATGCGTTTAGTATGATGTGTAATAAATAGATGAACAAACCGAATTTATTTTTATATAAAATTGATATGGAATAAACAATAAAAAGAACAGACAATTCCTTGCCTTTGACCATCATAAATACCAATGTTTGTTGAAAAACAACAACATTTATAGCAATTTATGTTAATGTTTATTCTCAATAAATGTTTCTTTTCTTGCATAGTTGTATAGTACATGTATCGTATTTGTATTCGACGCTGTCAGAAATACTAAATATGTTGTCATAAAGCATAAACACGTAGGTGGGCACTCCAACCAGGATTCGGTGAACAATCTGACAGTATCCACACAAAAACGCAGAATGCACTCCAACAGTTGCTGCACAAATCACGTTTTAGTTAACGTATCCTCATGTTTCCATTATATCGTCAAACCTAGATGAGGTCAGTATTAACATACATATATGTTGGTTTACAGTAACTTGGCCCATTTATCACTTGACTGTAGCCTTCTTCCTCTACTAAATGTTTTAATGAATTACAATGCTCATGGCCTGCTTAGGCCTAAACAATCCTGTTTTTCGGGCAACCCGACCCTACCTATCGGAACCGGCCGACCCTAGACTTTTTTTTACGAAAATACCGTTTTTTTTTCGTTGGGGTCTTTATAATTGAGGTTTCAATTGTAAAAAAAAACGGAGCCGACCCTACCTAAAGTTTTTAAGACCGTTGCCCTAAACACAATATTGGTTTTGGCATTAATAAATTAGCAAATCAAACGGTTTCTGACTTCGAATACACGTACATGTATACCATCTTATAATGTGTAATGCATGATGCAATGCCATCGACGCCCCCAAAACGCTTAAGCGGAACCCCGTTGTCAAAACCCTGAAATTTCGTGTTTCCTGAGGAACAGAAGTCGGGAAATTCAAGACAGCTGTCATATTCGTATAGTTAAATAACTATAACACTGTGTTCCTGCGTTTTACAGTATTCTGTTTCACCACTCCGGCAGGAGTGATTCTGTGAGAGAGCGCCTTGCGCATGCGTTAGGTCATTGTCTTGCTTACATGCGGATGAAAAGGTCGACAAAAATTTGTCTTATAAAAAGTTGATATATTTACCTGTTAATACAGTTAAATAACTTATTAACTGT
>Ga0224511_10005302_pt1 | contig 10066 bp, 11 predicted proteins | sample SF_May12_sed_USG_2_FD_169988 | JGI IMG/M metagenome (GOLD analysis project Ga0224511, IMG submission 169988) | Sediment microbial communities from San Francisco Bay, California, United States - SF_May12_sed_USGS_8_1 | ecosystem: Environmental > Aquatic > Marine > Sediment | place: USA... | reverse complement strand
CTAAATACGAGGTTTTTCAAGTTAAAAGAATTCCTGAATTTTATCAAAGTTAGGAGGAATAATTTGTTAAACAATTAATGCAGTTTTGTTTCTCCAAACCTTTGTTTCAAAGAAACATTCGTCGTTAATTTCGTTACTGACCCGGAGCTGTCGAGTTCACTGTAATAATATTGCATTAGGTAATTGCCCCTTATGCACGTGAGTTCGTGTTGCCATGGGAACCAGTTTGAGTGTTCTGTGCAGGTCGGTGAGCCACGCGGCCACGGACGGCACGTGCATGCTGCACACCATGGACGCCACGCACACCGACTTCCTGTCACACCTGGCGGCTGACCCGGCTTTCCAACACACGTCAGTCAGCGCGTGGCCGGCCGTGCGTTGATTCCTTTTGTATACCATACACATTTCGCCTATTCGTAATGTAAACACTCTGTAAAATGTCCAGAAGAACAGAGAAATGATGGCTTCATATTTAAACATGTTCAAAATGGGTTTAGACTTGGGATGTTACGAATCCAAACATTGTTTTTGGACCCGGATCCGAATCCAAATGAGGTTTTTCAAGAATTTCGGATCCGGATCCTAGAATTCATTAAAATTTATATACATGTGAAAGTTAGAATTAATAAAATAAGGCATTTTTGGAAATACAAGTTCTTTTACCTATATCTGGTTGCAATATGACTTACAAATATCATATTTGAACAGATATGTTTTGAGTACACTAATAGAAAGTACAATGTTGTATTCTATCAATAAAGCCAGTCACAATATTTTTCATGATTATACAGCCTACAGTCTATGTCAATATACGTACACGTCATTAGGCATTTTAACTCTATAGTGACATAATGTATATAAGTGATATTGAGTTCACCTTATAAATATTTTTATGTGCAATAACCTGAAACTGAAAGGTATCATTCTGTAGTAATATTCTTGTAAGTCATGTAATATTATAAGACAAAGACAAGGACCCTGGTAGTCTACAGTACATATTTTTTTTATGTGTATTGAATAATTCATTTAAAAGCCTAACTGTATTGTAACATGAACCATGCATAATAAAGAATGTGAAATTAAAGGTGGAGAACTGGAGATACAAAGCTAAATGCTCAAAAGCAGCCCAAAATAGTCAGTTTGTGATGTTCAAAAACTAGCAATGATATAAAAATGAAATAAGTAAACCATTGTTACGTTAACTCAAAAATACCAGTAGAATCTATATTATAATGATAAAACATCAACAAATAATTGTTAAAAAAACATTAATTAGCCAAAACAATAGATTTCACGCGAGCCAGCAAAACCCAAAATTTACTTAGCCATATAAAACTCCATGCACCGACGGAGGTAATCGTAGAGTTTTATGAGTGAAACATCAAAAGTTTGTCAAACATTAAAAGGTAAGAAAGTAGGACGTAAACAAAAGTGTGAACCAAAATTGATTTGTCTTTGTTGGACAAACTATTGATGTTTGACTTATAAAACTCAAAGATTACCTTCGTTGGTGCATGGAGTTTAATACGGCTAAATGTGAACGGTATGTTCCTGTAAAATATTTATTTCTGCACGCCTGCGTGAAATCTATTGTTTTGACTTATTAATGGTTAATTAACGATTAATGTTGAGTTTTATTACTAACTTTATGCACCAACGGAGGTAATCTTAAGAGTTTTTTCGTTAGCCCTAGTTTAGACAGATCCAGCCAGTAAATGCATTGTTGTCATATACAGAAACAAGTTTACATATGCTTTTATACTTCGATTTTTTAAACTTTGTTTTTATAATAATTATCACGAAAAGGCGTTTTATCATAAAATTATATTTAAAAATAAAAATGACCAATTTTTTTTTTTAAATATTTAAAAATTTTTTTAAATAATTTCTCACTAATGTGCTGTATTGGAAATAACAATATTATTTCCATAGTTTAAGATAATTTAAAACAAGGACATGCGACGTAGTACACTGAACATTCCAGGAAGCGATGGTTGGCGCATGCGCTGTGAACGGCTGCCTTGACAACCAGAGGTGCGCGCCCTGGCCAGGCGGGAGCTCGTGTGTTAACATTGGTAGGACACCGCCGTTTACACGCTTGCTATACCAAGTATACTGAAATCACATGGTCAAAGCTTTATTTTTTAAGTTTCATAAAATGATTAACTTTTTAGGTGTATAATGTGCAATTTATTAATGCAAAACAAGCAGGTTTTCTCAGGATAATCCTGAGATTGGAAAACCTTTCGCGGACCTATGTTCTCGATGATACCTACATAAATATCTAAATATCGAACGACTTCTGATATACTGCTTCAAATGGCATTGTGACGCCGCATTCAGCGCCTGACGCATAAACAGCTTCAAAATCCATTTATGCGTTGAAATGCAACGCAAAAACGGCACACCATTTATGCAACAAAAACGCACACCTTCGTCGCATAAACAACCCCAAGTTAACGTTATGGATCTATGTTTTTGTATAAAAGACGTAATTAACATATTTAAACACGAAATATTCCTCCTGTATAGCCTTCCAAAGTTATGAACACCGACTGTACCTAAATTTTATTTTTGTATCTAAAATTTTGGCAATATTTCCACTTTTTCGCTTTCCGTAGTAACAACAATTGTCCTAAAGAACATTTTGATTACGTTTCAAAATTCAAAAATGGTCACAAAGATGGCCTATAGAGAGTAACCAAGGCTAATCTAAGATTTCACCTGGGTGAATTAGATTTTGACCCGTCAAGAACCGGATTAGAACATTGCCTAGATATTGTCTAGACAAGTTTCATCACAATCGGGTTTTCTAGAGCGTCCACACTCGAAACATTGACGACGCACGACACACGACGAAGTACGACGATCAGCCACCCACCACAATAGTTCTTCGTGCTCAGGTGAGCTAAAAATATACGTGCATAATCTACATATTGCCACATACCAGGTGTCATCCACATACCATTACTGGTGTTAAAAGTTATCGCAGAAACAAAATCGGACGAACTGACCGATGGACGAACAGACATACGGACATGATGACGGACGGAGGGTGAACATATTGTCCCCTTCGGTTACGACCGATAGTAAACTAACAGTTCTAAATTAAGATCTTTAATTCTTTGAGAAAAAACCTGACAAAGAAGAAGAGAACCCAACAATACAATATCTTTTTTTCCTCCAACTCCTGTAGGATAGTCTAATGCGGCAAAAATGCACAGTTGTGCCGCATCTATAAGCAATCTTTTCAACGCATTTATAAACGAAGTAAAGTCGTTTGTGCCTGCATTATAACGCATAAATGGATTTAAAGTCGTAATGCGTCAGGCGCTGTATGTGGCGTCGCATGGCATAAAAACCGGATAACTGAATATTAAATATTGAAAAAAATTAATATGACTTCACTCAGTAATCTCTTAAGAGGGCCAGATCACCACTCAAACGAGTTATATATTTAAACGCATTGCTATGACTTATACAAATGCTCACCACGGTTGTCTGCGGCGCGTTCGCTACGCAACCTCACGTTTGTTGTTTTTCCAGCATAATATCTCTATTTAGTCTCAACTAGACTGCCTAACAAATAGATGATCAACACGTACACTACACGTACACTACTGTCGGTGATATCGGGCTGGTTTTTATATTCAGACTGTGGGCCTCCGCCTCTCCCTCCGCCCGGAGTGCTGCGCCAGCCCGGCGGCACCCTCCTGTCTGACACGCGGACGTACACATGTGATGACGTCCACTTTCCGCCAACGCCGGGAGTCTCGCACGTCACGACGTGCCTTGTGAATACGTCATGGTCGTTCGTTAATCTAACCGGCGTCTGTAAACGTAAGTATCTTTACATTAGATGACTTAGTGTGCACGAGTGCTAGAACGCCCGCGGTATGCGGCAGTTCTTACACCAGGGAGCGCGTTTTACTGTAAAAGTTTGAATGCTACCAGATGACTAACCTACACACCTGCGTGACCATGTTGTATAAACAATATATTGTATTTAATTATCAACAAAATCTAAGGATCTTTTTTGCCTTCAAAGGTTCGACAATATATAGTTTGATATTCAGTATTTGATTATTTGTATATAAATGTTATATCAGGATTCTTCTACTATTGTTTTTCTTGCAAAATCGTTTACTGAAAGCGTTTATAATACAGCATAATTATGTTTACTCAACTCTTTGAAGTACGTCTATGTTACTTCATGTATTACTTCCCTTGGTCAACTTGCTGATGACTTACCTAAAGCTTTTGGTTGGAAAGACAATCTTTTTAAAATACAAAGTGTGTGTCTTTTAATAAAATGCACATGCATGATTCATAAGCACACTTTGTTTGTTTGACTCCCAAGGCAGTTACACGGATGCCTTAAACAAACGTGAGGTTGACCCACGCTACGCACAACATAGGGCTGAATAGTAATCAGCATTATATCTCGGTACACTAATCGAAACGTTATGATTGTCAGGTGAATATCTGACCTAGTAAATACAAAGGAATAGATACTTCCTGTTTGTGATAAACCACGAACAAAAAAACAAGTAAAGAGGAGGAGATTGAAGTTTATACGGAACTGTGCATTAGATAAAAGTAATATGTAATGTGTGAGCCGGACAAAAAGTCCCATGCTACATTTGACAGGGTGGACAAAACTCCCATAGATCTAAGTTTGACAGGGTGGACAAAATTCCCATCTAATTTTGAGAGGGTGGACAAAACTCCCATCTAATTTTGAGAGGGTGGACAAAACTTCCATGATCCCATCTAATTTTGACAGGGTGGACAAAACTCCCATCTAATTTTGAGAGGTCGGACAAAAGTCCCATCATATTTTGACAGGGTGGACAAAATTCCCATCATATTTTGAGAGGGTGGACAAAACTCCCATCTAATTTTGAAAAGGTGGACAAAACTCCCATCTAATTTTGAGAGTGTGGACAAGATGTCTCATCTAAATTTTACAGAGTTCATAAACAATACCATATCGTAAACTAGTCATACAGTCGCAATGCAATGTAACTATACTATGTAAAACAATCCTCTCTTATTGTTATGTGGAACAATGCGAAAGCTATCTGGAGCTATAATGATTGATCTTTTGTGATTAAAAATCACTTTAAACTTATACCATGTACCATGTACTGTTTGCGACATCTGCATAGACCTTTTTCAACGTGTGCTCCAATTTGGTCTACTTTAGTGATCTCAGCGATCTATCAAAACTGTAAAGTATGGCTGCCACCCCTGTATATGCACAGTATAATTTTACATTTTAATTACAGTGGATGCTAATTGTAGTTTAAGTCTTTCGGCTGACCTGTGGATTCCGCTATTGTATACTGTTATGAAACTGTTATGAAACAGTCTGAATGGCATTCAATATAGTACATGTGTAGGATATTATATGTTGACGTATTTAAATAAGATTTAATTGATTATCTCTGACATTGAAACAGTCATTATAACTATATCATTTCACTTCAAATAGCCAATTTGAAATATGAGGCAAAACGTATTGTACTGTTTGACACAATAATTATATACATTAACCGTAAAAGCTATCATGCTGTAAAACACTTAAAAACAAATCTGATGACGTTTAAAAAGTTCGACCTACAACAGTTTGAGTGAGAATATAATTATCATTAACCTTATTCCTCTGTCTACGACCTTCGTGTAAGTTTGACACTTAAGGGCAGGTACACATATGTTTCTTTCAAATCTTCTTATCAGACTTTTTATGGATATTTAATGATGGTTCAAATTTGAAACTCGACGAATGTATGTACATGTATTTGCGCTGCATACAAAACCCTGCCGTGTGCCGCCATCATCAAGAGCCAAATAGGGGCCCTACGAAGTCCCTCAATTGTGTACAGGAAGACTGCAAGATTTTAACACGGACATCCTATTCCATGTATCAGTATCCGTCAAACTATCTTCCTATTTGGACCTTATGTTAAACTGACAACCTTTTGAACCCAGGTAATTTAGGAAGCTTTCTTATCTGAAATGCGTGCCCCTTGCAAGAGTAAGATGGATTCGATACTGGAGATGCATTTGTTATATTAATATTTCGCACAAAATAACATCTTCAATAATTAATTTATTTTTAATTAAATGGAAATATAACAACAAATTTGTAATAGTGGAAAATACACATAGACAATTCTTTAAAAACCCTGATCATATTGCCAAATGGTGTCCGTATGCCAACCGCATCCGGATAAAATGGCTCACTGTTTTCGGACACGAATATGCAGATACTGATACGGGCGACAGGAATAGCCCCACCGTTTTTTCAACTTGTTCGATTTTTATCCGTATACAGAGATGCGGGTCCGAATCCTGATACGAAAGGTGAAGTTGCGGCCAAATACGAAATAAATTCTTGAGCCTAAGAATCGCATGAATTTGTTTGAACTCAGCAATAGCGTAACAACACCCGAAAAATTTAGGGATGGGACCGAATATTCGAATATTCGAAATTCAATTTCAGTATCCGAATATTCGGCTGTATTTTTTTTAATTATCGTAATGTGTAGTGTAAACACTTAAAATTATATATTTATAATTATACGCCTTTAGGGCCCGGATCTTGCGCCGAGGTGTTGGGCTGTGACCAGAGCTACGAGGACGGCGAGTATTGGCTGTACCCAGATCTGTTCCAAGCGACAGTGGCTACCAAGGTGAAGGTCTACTGCCACAACATGGCGTCTGGTGCACCGGAGGAGTTCATCACTAGTGCGTGAACGGTCACACATCCGGCCTTTTAGCTCGTGGTTAAAGCTGCTTACTCATATACACATATTGGCATACGTCTGAGTCTATCCGTCTTGTATCTGTAACGCACCAATGGACAGTCTTAAACGCAAACATTAGGAATAATGCTAAATTGTGTGTACAATAATATCCAATGGTGCAGTACATAAAAAGCTTTGTGTTGCACACATAGGAGACTTTAATCACACACAATATACATTGAAATGACGTTATTATATCATCCTTCACTCAGCATCAGTAAAAAAAGATAAAGAAATCACTACCTACCCTACCTATGTTTTGGGGGCATGTCACAGGAACCAGACTTATGTTTTTATTTATCCTTATGCCACGGGCAAAATTCAAGAATGAAAATGAATAAAGAGCAATAACTCCAAACGTGTGAAGCTTTGAGTTATGGTTCTTGTGCACTGCACTTCTCCTCAATGAGATTTATTTACCTAAGAAGTTTCATGTTGATGCATTGCATAGTTTTAAAGTTATACTCCGGACAGAAAAGGGACGGACGGACGGACGGACTGACGAACGGACGGACGGACGGAATGACGGACGGACGGACGGCCGGACGAGTCGATTACTAATTGCCACCCTCGGCATAACAACTCTTGGGATAAGGGATAAATGGTTTTATACCTATTTATCAGTTTTCATTGGACGTGTTTATTTCTTCTTCATAATTTTTCGACATGTGGCCAAAGCGAGCAGCTTTAATGTTATGAAAAATTAAATTAATAAAAAAACTTTTTTAAACTCTTGAAATATAAATGTACATGTATAACTTTATATGACATAATCATCTTACGACATAGTTTTAAAGAACATAGAGACCATGAAGACATTTTCTACATTATCAGTCAGAGTAATCACAATTTGCACTTTTTCAGAACTTTAGAAACAATGCTATTTTCAGTTGACCCGTTAACCAACTACGCCAGAGACTTCGTTCAGGGCGGTGGGTTCACTGATCACTCATGGGAAAAGATTGCCGTCGAAATTACGGTACGTTGGCATTTGAAAAAAGCTTTTAAACAGTTACCGTTGTTGTCACTGAATGTGGCAAAGTGATCGTTGTTGTCATTGAATGTGGCACAGTGACCGTTGTTGTCACTTAATAAGGCACAGTGACCGTAGTTGTTATTGAAAGTGGCACAGTGGCAGTACTTGTTATTGAAAGTGCCACATTGACAGTTGTTGTTATTGAAAGTGGCACAGTGACCGTAGTTGTTATTGAATGTGGCATAGTGACATTTGTTGTCACTGAATGTTGCATAATGACCGTTGTTGTCACTGAATGTGTCAGAGTGACCGTTGTTGTCATTGATTGTGGCACAGTGACCGTTGTTGTCACTGAATGTGGCAAAGTAACCGTTGTTGTCACTGAATGTGGCAAAGTAACCGTTGTTGTCACTGAATGTGGCACAGTGACCGTAGTTGACATTGAATGTGGCATAGTGACCGTTGTCACTGAATGTGGCACAGTGACCGAAGTTGACATTGAATGTGGCATAGTGACCGTTGTTGTCACTGAATAAGGCACAGTGACAGTACTTGTTATTGAAAGTGGCACCGTGACAGTTGTTGTTATTGAAAGTGGCAAAGTAACCGTTGTTGTCACTGAATGTGGCACAGTGACCGTAGCTGACATTGAGTGTGGCATAGTGACCGTTGTTGTCACTGAATGTGGCAAAGTGACCGTTGTTGTCACTGAATGTGGCACAGTGACCGTTGTTGTCACTGAATGTGGCACAGTCACAGTTGTTGTCACTGAATGTGGCACAGTGACCGTAGTTGTCATTGAATGTGGCACAGTTACCGTTGTTGTCACTTAATGTTGCACAGTGACCGTAGTTATTACTGAATGTGGCACAGTGACCGTTGTTGTCACTGAATGTTGCACAGTGACCTTAGTTTCACTGAATGTGGCACAGTGACCGTAGTTGTCACTGAATGTGGCATAGTGACCGTTGTTGTCACTGAATGTGGCAGAGTGACCGTTGATGTCACTGAATAAGGCACAGTGGCAGTACTTGTTATTGAAAGTGGCACCGTGACAGTTGTTGTTATTGAAAGTGGCAAAGTAACCATTGTTGTCACTGAATGTGGCACAGTGACCGTAGTTGACATTGAATGTGGCATAGTGACCGTTGTTGTCACTGAATGCGGCAAAGTGACCGTTGTTGTCACTGAATGTGGCAAAGTGACCGTTGTTGCCACTGAATGTGGCACAGTGACAGTTGTTGTCACTGAATGTGGCACAGTGACCGTAGTTGTCACTGAATGAGGCACAGTTACCGTTGTTGTCACTAAATGTTGCACAGTGACCGTAGTTATTACTGAATGTGGCACAGTGACCGTTGTTGTCACTGAATGTTGCACAGTTACCGTTGTTGTCACTAAATGTTGCACAGTGACCGTAGTTATTACTGAATGTGGCACAGTGACCGTTGTTGTCACTGAATGTTGCACAGTGACCTTAGTTTCACTGAATGTGGCACAGTGACCGTAGTTGTCATTGAATGTGGCACAGTGACCGTTGTTGTCACTGAATGTGACAGAGTGACCGTTGTTGTCACTGAATGTGGCAAAGTGACCGTAGTTGTCACTGAATGTGGCAAAGTGACCGTAGTTGTCACTGAATGTGGCACAGTGGTAGGGTAGTAGCTGTCACTGAATAAGGCACAGTGACCGTAGTTGTTATTGAAAGTCGCACAGGTGTCATACTTGTTATTGGAAGTGGCACCGTTACAAATGTTGTTATTAAAAGTTGCACAGTGCCCGATGCTGTCACTGAATGTGCCACAGTGACCGTAGTTGTCATTGAATGTGACATAGTGACCGTTGTTGTCTCTGAATGTGGCACAGTGACCGTAGTTGTCATTGAATGTGGCACAGTGATCGTAGTTTTCAATGAATGTGACACAGTGACCGTTGTTGTCACTGAATGTGGCAAAGTGACCGTAGTTGTCACTGAATGTGGCACAGTGACCGTAGTTGGCATTGAATGTGGCACAGTGGTAGGGTAGTAGCAGGCCTTCCAGCGTTCCTACTTTTTCCTACTTTTCCTACTTTTTCCTACTTTTTGATGACTTCCTACTTTTTCCTACTTTTTCCTGAAAAACTCCTACTATTCCTACTTTAAAAAAAATAATGTCTGCAAAAATATAAGTGTCATCCTTTTGCCAGTTATATTTGCATAAATATGAAGAGAAGATGTTAAACTGGCTGGGTTTTGTTGTTGAAAGGTGTGCGAACATGTTCCTCCAATCATAATCAA
>Ga0224511_10005301_pt1 | contig 10067 bp, 5 predicted proteins | sample SF_May12_sed_USG_2_FD_169988 | JGI IMG/M metagenome (GOLD analysis project Ga0224511, IMG submission 169988) | Sediment microbial communities from San Francisco Bay, California, United States - SF_May12_sed_USGS_8_1 | ecosystem: Environmental > Aquatic > Marine > Sediment | place: USA... | reverse complement strand
GCTTTTGCCGGAAAGGGGGCTGACGATGAACATGTGGGCCGTGGCCGGTTCCGCATCCATGGGGATGACCTGGGCGGCGCCGTGGAGCTTTTGCAGGGCGCGGGCCAGAGGCTCCGGCCTTCCCATCAGCATGGCGCCGGTCTTGTCCGCTTCATATTCGCGGGAGCGGCTGATGGCCATCTGCACCAGCATGGCGGCGATGGGCGCCAGGATCATCAGCGCCAGCCCCACCAGGGGGTTGGAGTCGCGGTCCCGTCCGCCGAAGAAGAAGGCGAAGTGGCTTAGCATGCTGATGGCGCCGGCGAAGGTGGCGGCGATGGTGCCGATTAATATGTCCCGGTTTTTCACATGGGCGATCTCGTGGGCCAGCACTCCGGCCAGTTCGTCCCGGTCCAGGATGCGGGTGATCCCCTGGGTGACCGCCACCACGGCATGCTCCGGATTGCGCCCGGTGGCAAAGGCGTTGGGCTGTTCGTCCGGAATCAAATATATGCGGGGCATGGGGATGCCCGCCTTCATGGAAAGCTCGCGCACCACCTGGAACACCCAGGGGGCTTCCGTTTCTGTGATAGGCTGGGCGCGATACATGCGCAGCACCATCTGGTCGCTGTAGTAGTATGAGAAAAAGTTCATTCCGATGGCGATAACAAACGCGAAAACCATCCCCTGTTCCCCGCCGACAACTCGCCCGATGGCGATGAACAGAAGAGTCATGGCCGTCAACAAAAAGGCAGTTTTCATAGTATTCATTTAAGCTTCAAACCTCCAAATTCAAAGTTTATTCTCATGGGTAATTTATAGAATCGGGAGCGGGCGTTGTCAATGCCCGGCCAAAGAAAACGCTGTTTTTATTCTTCCAGCCCCAGGCGGGGCCAGATTTCATCCACCCGCGCTTTTGTACCGGAGTCCATAACAAGCTCCTTTGGCCATTCCCGGCCATGGCCTTCTTCCGGCAGCTTGGCGGTGGCGTCGATGAATAATCGCCCATCGCTATGCTGGATGTCCCGTTTAGGATCGCAGTTATTGAAAAACTTCCACAGGGCGGTGGAGTAGTCGGCCGCGTCCACATGCTCGTCCACCGCCAGGATTATCCGGAATCCTCCCTTTTTGTCCACCTCCGCCACTTTGCGGGCTATCCGGAAGGCGTCCCCCGCTTCCCTTTTCTTCACGGAGAGGATGAGCAACGGATTTTTCACATCCATGAATGGAACGGAGAAGGAACCCACCTCCTCGGCGCCGGCCAGCCATATAAGCGCCTGGTCAAAATCCGCCTTGGCCGGGGTTTGGGCGGTGGACAGGCTTTTCGGCTCCCCTTCCATGGGGGAGGTGGCGTCTATCCCCAGCTTGGCGCCACACAGCGGCAAGGGGGCGGAGTGGTCCAGGGCGTCGAGCACTCCTTCGGAATGGATCAGGCCGTCTGGAATGGACAGGTTGTCCAGCATCACCCGGGCCATGGCCTTGTGATCCTGCACATTCATCTTTTCATCCACCACCAGGATCATTTTGGCAAAGCTCATCTGCCCCGCCCCCCACAGCGCGCTCATCAGCCGCCGGGCCTGCATGGGGTATCGCTTTTTCATGGCGACTATCACGCAATTGTGGAACACCCCCTCCCACGGCAGGCTGTAATCCACCACCTCCGGGTTGATGGTTTTCAGCAGGGGCAGGAATATGCGCTCCGTGGCCTTGCCCATATAGCAATCCTCCATGGGGGGCTTGCCCACGATGGTGGTCAGGTATATGGGGGCTTTGCGGTGGGTCATGGCGGTGACATGGAACACCGGGTACTCGTCCGCCAGGGAGTAGTATCCGGTATGGTCGCCAAAGGGGCCCTCCACCCGGCGCTCCTTTATGTCCACATACCCTTCCAGCACTATCTCCGCCTCGGCGGGGACCTCCAGGTCCACCGTGTGGCATTTGACCAGCTTCACCGGTTTTTCCCGGATGAAACCTGCCAGCAGCATCTCGTCCACCCCGTGGGGCAGCGGCGCCGTGGCGGCGAAGACCACCGCAGGATCCGCCCCGATGGCCACCGCCACCTCCATTCGCTTCCGTCCGGCGCGGGCGTGCTCATGGAAGTTGGATGCGCCGTCCTTGTGGATATGCCAATGCATCCCGGTGGTCATCCTGTTAAACATCTGCAGCCGATACATCCCCACGTTGCGGGCCCCATCGGGAGACTTGGTGAACACCGCCGGCATGGTGATGAACCTCCCCCCATCCTCCGGCCAGCAATGCAGGATCGGCATCAGCCGCAGGTCGATATCCGCCCCGGTCAGCACCACATCCTGGCACGGGGCCTGGCGGGCGGAGACCATCGCCGGAGGGAACTTGGTGAATCGCAACAGCTGGGGGAGCATGGCCAGCTTGTCGCTGAAGGAATCGGGGGGTTTGATATGGACCAGTTTTTCGATATCGGCGGCGATGGATTCGAGGTCTCCGGTCCCCAGGGCCATGGCCATTCTCTTCTTGCTGCCGAAGGCGTTGATCAACACCGGCATGGAGGAGCCCTCCACATTCTCGAACAGCAGGGCCTTGCCGCCATGGGGGGATTTGGAGACGCGATCAGCTATCTCCGTGATCTCCAGGAAAGGGGAGACTTTCTCCTTAATGCGGACCAGCTCACCGGCGAACTCCAGGTGGGCGATGAAGTCTCGCAAAGAATCGTAGTTCGTTCTTTCAGGCATTTTACATGGAAATAAGTTAGGTGTTGTTTCGGCGCCACATCACGTCATTTTGAACGAAGCGGCGCAGGGAAGCAACAGAAAGGAGGAGGGGGATAAGTGATAGGGCTTAGGTGTCTCTATTCAGGCCTCGATATATTCGCACATGGTAGAAGGAACTGGGGCGGTTATTCCATCCTCGTTCATTCCTTCGATATGGAACTGAATCGCTTCTTTGATGTTTTTCTCGACCTCCTCCACGTCATCGCCGGTGGCGGCGCATCCGGGAAGATCAGGCACATAGGCGGAGTAGTTGGCGCCCGCCCGCTCTATTACTACAGCGTATTTCATTTTATTCCTCTAATGATCCAGTTTGCATAAATACGATATTGGTTGTGAAAATAAATTCGAGATTCTTTCTATATCTTCTTATGATATTTTGACCTAAATAAGTAGGGGAAGCAATAGAAAGAAGGAGGCGCTGTATAGTAAAAGACTAGATAAAGAAAAGATCTCAAAACTCGAATTTCATTCTTTTTCCCTCTTCAGTCCGGCCTGCTTGAAAACGCTGTTAAGTGTACCTTTCGCCATCACGCTAGAAGGTTTTCCAGATACTGTAACCCTGCCAGTTTTTATCGGATGTTTGAGTTGCCTGTGACTCCCTTTAGTGGTCACGATATACCATCCATCATTTTTCAAAATTTTCAATAATTCACTAATTTTCATAAAATGCTCATATTCAAAAAACATTGGTAAAAAAATCCCGGACGGCGTCAACCTATCCGGGATTCTCTTTAATATTGCTATTCAATAACAATTCGACAACATCTCAACACTTAGAATATCCGCATCCCTCGCACAAAAGGCATCCGTCGGCGTGTTTGAGCGAGCTGCCGCAGTCGGGGCAGGCGCCCACGGCGGGGGCTATATCCTTCTCCAGATTCCCGATGAAAGAAGCCACCACCGGCGATGGCCGGGCCGCTCCCAACAACGGGCGAACCGCTCCCGGCGTCGACCGCACCGCTCCCGGCGAGGGGTGAACGGAACCAGTCGATGACTGGACCGCTCCCGAGGTCTTCCCATTGGCGGGCGCGTGCTTGCTGTCTCTCGCTTCCTTGACCAGGGCAGGGTCCGACTCGGCAGGCAGGTTTTCCACCCTGGCGATGGCCTTGCTTATGGCGTCGGCGCAGGAGAGAATCCGCGTTCCTTTTTCCCATGCCGGCTGATGGCAGGAGATGCCCATGAGCTGGCTGCGGATCTCGTTGATATCCAGCCCGGCGCGCAGAGCCATGGACACCAGCCTGCCGATAGATTCGGTCTGGCTGGCGGCGCATCCTCCCGCCTTGCCGATCTGGGTGAACAGCTCGAATGGCCTGCCGGTTTCGTCGTGGTTGACGGTGACGTATATGGAGCCGCAGCCGGTGTTGATCCGCTGGGTGGAGCCGAACACCACGTCCGGCCTGGGCCGGGGGGCGATCTGGGCGCCGATGGCCGTGGACGCGGGGGAGAACGGCTCCGCCTTAGGCGCCTGGGCCTCCTCTTTCTTGCTATATGTGGACCCGGTGGAGAGCACCTGCTCATCCCTGGATCCGTCTCGGTATATGGTGACTCCCTTGAGCCCATGGCTGTAGGCCATCAGATACACGTCATGCACATCCTTTGTCGTCGCTTCCTTGGAGAAGTTGACGGTTTTGGAGACGGCGTTGTCTGTGTGTTTCTGGAAGGCGGCCTGGGTCTTGATATGCCATTCGGGGGAGATGCCATGGGCGGTGACGAACACCTCCTTGATATTCTCCGGGATCCCTTTCTCGCTTTCCACATGGCCATGGAAAGCCACATTCTCCATCAGGGCCTCGGAGTAGAACCCTCCATCCTTGGCGGCCTTTTCGAACAGGGGATGGATCTCCACCAGTTTGTCCTTGTCCATGACGGTGCGCACATAGGAGAGGGCGAACAGCGGCTCGACCCCGGAGGAACACCCGGCGATTATGCTGATAGTGCCGGTGGGGGCGATGGTGGTGGTGGTGGCGTTTCGGATCGGCTCGGCGCCATCGGTGTCATAGACGCTCCCCTTGAAATTGGGGAATGGCCCTCGCGCCTTGGCCAAGGCCCTGGAGGCGACTTTTGATTCGGCGTCGATGAACTGCATCACCTCGGAGGCCAGGCTTATGGCCGCCTGGGAGTTGTATGGCACCTGCAGCTTGATCAGAAAGTCGGCCCATCCCATCACGCCCAGGCCGATCTTGCGGTTGCCATGGGTCATCTGACGGATCTTGTCGATGGGATACTTGTTCATGTCTATGACGTTGTCCAGGAACCTGACTGACGAATGGGTGGTTTTCTTCAGCAGTTTCCAGTCTATGGCGCCGTCAATGATCATGTTGGCCAGGTTGATGGAACCCAGGTTGCACGATTCGTGGGGGAGCAGGGGCTGCTCGCCACATGGGTTTGTGGATTCGATGGCGCCGATGTGTGGAGTGGGGTTGTCCCGGTTGATCCTGTCGATGAACACAATGCCCGGATCGCCGTTCTTCCAGGCCGAGGTCACGATCTTATCGAACACTTTCCTGGCAGACAGCCTTCCGCTGGCCTTGCCATCGTATGGGTTTATCAGGTCATAATCCTGCCCCTTGGCCACCGAGTCCATGAACTTGTCGGTGAGGGCCACGGATATGTTGAAGTTGGTGAACCCCTTGTTGTCCAGCTTGCAGCTTATGAAAGACTCGATATCAGGATGGTCCACCCGGAGGATGCCCATGTTGGCGCCGCGCCGGGTGCCGCCCTGCTTGATCGCTTCCGTGGCCGCGTCGAACACGCTCATGAAGGAGATGGGCCCGGAGGAGACCCCGTTGGTGGAGCGGACCCGGGAATTGGCAGGGCGCAGTTTGGAGAAGGAGAATCCGGTTCCACCGCCAGATTTGTGGATCATGGCGGTGTCGAACACGGCGGAGAATATCGACTCCATGGAATCCTCCACGGGAAGCACGAAACATGCGGAAAGCTGTTGCAGCTCCCGTCCGGCGTTCATCAGGGTGGGGGAGTTGGGGAGAAAATTCAACGACATCATCAGGTCGTAAAACTCCTCTTCGGCGCGGTCGGCCTCTGGCCTCCCCCCGTATTTAAGCTCCGCCTGGGCGATGTTGCTGGCCACCCGCCGGAACATATCCGCCGGAGTTTCGGCCACCTTCCCATCCTCATCTTTTAGCAGATATCGGCGCTCGAGCACGCGCAAAGCGTTTTCCGAAAACGCGCCGGAGCTTTTTGCTTTTTTTGATTTTTCAACTGGCGAAACAGGATCGGGCCACAGTTTCAGGCCAGCTTCACCATAATGGTTTTTCCCTTCGCCGTTTTTTCCCTTTTCCCCCATCGATTCCTTGCCATCTTTCATGTTCACCTCGGTTGCCACGTTTTCCCCTCTGATTGTTTAGACGCCCCTGGCTCGGATTGCTTCCATCCCGTTTTCCGCCACCATCCCGCGAAAGCTGGCGGAATTTCCATTCCTCTTGTTGTTTTTTACATTGCCAAAAGAAAACTCATTTATTAATCTTGAAACATTGATATTAAAGAAGATTGGTATCACAATATAAGCATTCCATCACCCCGGCAAAACATTTCGTCCGTTGCCATAAACACATCATGTTGTAGTCAAACAAAGGATACTCCACTACATATTGTGCGTCAACCTTTATTTTTTACACGGTTTAATCACCGGTATCCCACAAGTTATCCACATCCGGAGCGCATCCTACTGGTCTGATTCCTTTAAACATAGCCAAAAACTCACTGAAATAACGATATATATTACGCTTTATGTTCGCTGCTTCTTGTCCCCTTCTTTTATTTTTTGCTCTTGCAGCAGCATGATGCCATACCAGCATCGCCCTCACTGATACTTCTTTCTCAATACCTGTTGTTATATTGGAGGTTAAGCCTTTCATGCATATCCCATGATATAGTTGACTAATTTAGTATGACATTTATCCTGTTATATTGTAGGCTTAATATATGAGACTTTTATTGTGATTCGACATCTTAAACAAATGGAACATTGAGTCCGACAAGGAGGAAAGAATAGCAATGCTCGATAAGAACCTGATTGAAGACGCCCTGAATGAAATCCGCCCCGCGCTGATGGCCGATGGAGGCAACGTGGAACTGGTGGATGCAAACGACGAGGGAGTTGTGCTCCTGCGGCTCCAGGGCGCCTGCGCCGGATGCCCATCCGCCACCATGACGTTGCGTATGGGAATAGAGCGAACCTTGCGCGAACGAGTGCCGGGAATCACCGCTGTCGAAGCGATAATGTAGATTAAAGAGGTTTTACCAATGGAGTTAAAAGAGAGAATCACCGACGCCCTAAGGCAGGTCAAATACCCCGGTTTTGACAAGGACATCGTCACGCTGGGCGCCGTGGATAGTGTGGAGGCCTCCCAGGACGGATCGTCCAGGGTGTCGCTCAAGCAGATTGGCGGAAGCAAGGAAGAATCCCGGGCCAAACTGGTCCAGGATATCCAGAAGGCGCTGGAGCCCATTGTGGATGGCGCCGGAGTGGAGATCTTCATCGGCGGCCAGCCTGCCCAGGCCCATGGACACGACCACGGTCATGGCCAGGCCCAGCAACAGCCCCTGTACACCCGCGACAGGATATCCGGAGTCAAGAACATCATCCCCGTCACCTCCGGCAAGGGGGGGGTGGGCAAATCCACCGTGGCGGTGAACCTGGCGTACACCCTGTCCAAACTGGGCAAAAAGGTGGGAGTGCTGGATCTGGACATTTTCGGCCCGTCCATCCCGAAAATGCTCGGCTCCAAGGACAGGCTGGGCACCAGGGGCGACCAGATCATCCCGGCGGAGGTTCAGGGCATGAAGGTGATCTCCATTGGTATGGCGGTGGATGACGACGAGGCGATGATCATGCGCGGACCGATGGTGATGAAGGTTCAGGAACAACTTATGAACCATGTGGACTGGGACAAGCTCGACTATCTTATAGTGGACATGCCCCCAGGCACCGGCGACGTCCCCCTGAGCCTGGTTCAGAAGCTGGAAATCACAGGCGCCGTGGTGGTCACCACTCCCCAGGACGTGGCGCTGATCGACGTTCGCCGGGCGGTGAACATGTATCGACAGACCGAGACCCATATCCTGGGTATCGTGGAGAACATGAGCCACTATGTCTGCGCCAAATGCGGCGATACCGCCCATATCTTCGGGAAAGGCGGCGGCGCCAGAGAAGCGGAACGCCTGGGCCTGCCCCTGCTCGGATCAATCCCCCTGATGAAAGTGATCTGCGAGGAGGCGGACAAAGGCTCCCCCATTTTCGATCGGGATAAAAATCCGGAGCTTGCCAGGGTGTTCGAGGATCTGGCCAATACGGTGATGGAAAAAGCGGCCCAGGCGCCGAAGATGCCCTCGCCGGAGAAGAAGGCTCATGGCCACGGTCATGATCACGGCCACAGCCATGATCACCATCATGGGCATGACCACGGACATGGCCACACAGGCCATCACAGCTGATAGCCAATACAGCCGGCGGGTCCCGCCGGCTTTTTTTTTGCCCTGACGCAAAACCATTTATCCCATAACATAGGATTCCCCCTCCCTCTCCGGAATGGCCGTGCTGCAGGAATTGCGAAGAATTTATCTTTCCTGCCGCGCTTCCTTCTGTTCTATAACGTAATACATCGACAATCCGTGCGGACAGTCAGTTATCTGATTTAGTTTGCCTTATATAATATATCTATGAACCCGCTTAAGCCCGCCAATCCGGATGACTTCAAATATAAAAACCCGCGTTTGCCAGGATCGTTGCGTTACAAAATGGTAGTGTTGAGCATGGCAGTGGTATGTTTTATTCTTGACATGCAGGTGTCACAACTCCTATTATTATAACGGAATCTGTCCCCGTTTGTTCAGTTGGGTGAAGTTCCTCCGGGATGCATGGTTGGGTCCGGCTTTTATTGCCGGAAAGCAAAGGCTTGTCAACATAGTCTGAAGCTCGCATTCTGTTTGGAGGGACTTATGAAACAATCTACATTTCTCATTCCGCTGTTTCTTTTTCTGGCTATTGGCGCTTTCGCCCCCTACGAGGCTTCGTCCGCCACCATCACCGCCGATCCCACCGCCCTGGACGAGCAATCCGGCACGGACGCCAAATGCTCCTTGCGGGAGGCGGTCCAGGCCATCAACCAGGGGGCCGATTCCACTCCCACGCTTACAGATTGCGTGGCTGTGGTTACTGATGCGTATGGCACTAACGACACCATCATCCTTCCCGCCGGGACATACACTCTTACTGGCGCTGTGGTGGAGGATGGGAACGCCTCGGGAGATCTGGACATTTCCAAAGCTGTCACCATCCAGGGGGCAGGGGCCGTGTCCACGATCATTGATGGGAACAGCGGCGCCACCACTGACCGGGTGTTTCATGTGACAGTCGCAGTGGCCTTGACGGTGGATGGAGTCACCATCACCGGAGGGTACGCAGTTGGCGCTTCCTGTCCAACAGGATGCGGTGGGGGCATTTTTTCAAATGGCGCCGTGACGGTTACCAATTCCACTATCTCCGGCAACAAGGCTCGCAATTTCGGCGGCATTTGGGCCAATGGCGCCGTGTTTGTCACCAACTCCACCATCTCCAACAACTCCGCTGGCGCTGATATCGGCGGCATTTATTCCAATGGCACCTTGACTGTCACCAACTCCACCATCTCAGGCAACTCCGCTGGCGTAAGTTACGGCGGCATTCTTTCCATGGGCTCCACAACAGTCACCAACTCCACCGTCTCCGGCAACTCCGCTGGCGCTGATAACGGCGGCATTTATTCCAATGGCGCCTTGACTGTCACCAATTCCACCATCTCCGGCAACTCCGCTGGCATAAGTTTCGGCGGCATTGTTTCCTTTAGCTCAGTGATGGTCACCAACTCCACCATCTCCGGCAACACGGCTGGCGGAGGTGGCGGCGGCATTTATTCCTTTAGCTCAGTGACGGTTACCAATTCCACCATCTCCGGCAACTCGGCTGGAGCCAGCTACGGAGGTATTTATTCCCTTGGCGGTGGATCGATCAGCAACTCCACTATTAGCGGCAACCGGGCTGTAACAGGGAGGGGCGGCGGCATTACGAATAGTAATTTGCCCTTATCAATTGTCAACTCCACCATATACGGCAACTCGGCGCCAGTTAGTGGCGCAGGTTTGATGTCATGGAGCGGTACTCTGACACTGACCAACACAATCGTAGCGGCGAATACGGGTGGCGGCGGCGATTGTGCAATCAATGTTGGGTTTGGTTTAATATCATCCTCCGGATATAACGTAGACAGCGATGGCACATGCGGCCTGGCAAACACGGGTGACATTTCCAACAGCGCAACCATCACCGGCTCCCTGGGCGCCTTG
>Ga0224511_10005300_pt1 | contig 10068 bp, 6 predicted proteins | sample SF_May12_sed_USG_2_FD_169988 | JGI IMG/M metagenome (GOLD analysis project Ga0224511, IMG submission 169988) | Sediment microbial communities from San Francisco Bay, California, United States - SF_May12_sed_USGS_8_1 | ecosystem: Environmental > Aquatic > Marine > Sediment | place: USA... | reverse complement strand
TATTTTTTATTTTTTTCTGGATCTTTCTCCTAAAAATATAGTATCTTTACTTTCAACATATTAACTTATCATATCAAAAATAAAAAGTAACTTAAAATATGAAAAAATATGAAATTATGAAAGTAAATTTTCACCGTACTGTACAAAACTCAACGCACTATACTAAATACATACAGAAAACCAAACATGAATGATCAACTCCTCGCTGATTGTGCAAGGGAATTTCAGTCGACATTGCAACTTAAGGACAAACAAGTTGAATGTTTGAACTATGTGCTTAGTGGTAGGGATGTTATCGCAAATCTTCCGGTCGGGTGGCGTGTTTATGGGGGCCGCCATGTTTGCTTCACGTGATACTCTATCGTCACGTGAACCTTGCTGGAGGCAGAGATTAAAGTAGCAACGCGTGACGTAATCGCTGTGAGGAGATTGTAAATTGTTACATGGTATTTCGTTGTTTATTATTCTGGACTGATTTTAAACCGATATGTGCGAGTAATGATACGTCTAATGAAAGGGAAAGCCCTCAGGAAGCATAGCCTGCACGAGAAAACAGCAGCCTCGGTTTTATTGAAGCTGTCCATCAGTAGTAATGAATAATGCCACACCACTGACGCCCCTAGCGCATGAGCGGAACTCCATTTTCAAATGTACATGTACACTCCATGATCCCTGTGGACCAGCAAAATATGACTACACAATAACCGAAGGTAAGTCTATTTTTAAGATGACATACAGAACACGATGCAGATGACGACGACACAAACAACAAACCGTCATAGATGGGATTAATTTTAATCTCAATACTAGATTTCATCTTTAAGCTATATCCGTGACTGTGGAACAATATAGATTAAAAAAAATAATTACCTTTTTAAATTAAATATCGAATTTAAGATATGGTTTCTTGTCTGGAGTTCATATTTACAATGAAAATCCGGGGTTATCTGATCACATTTTATTTTCACTAAATATTAGCGCAAATATGACCAACACTTTTAGAAAATTAAGAGGCGCAAATTTATATATTTTATTTGAGTCAAATTATTAAATACATGTTTACTATCACTTGTGTTAAATAGAACAATGCTCACTTATAGCAAGAGTATTCTCACATTACACGATTTAGCGAAGATGAAATTTACTGTGACATTTGACTTAATGATAAGAATCTTAAGAGGGTCGACTCACATTGTCTGTTCTCTAAAAATGGCTTCATAAGACACTTAAAATTTTGCACATATTAAACAATATTTACCATGTTTCTAGTTCTGTTTCGGATAACTACCAGGCAAGGTCCGTGCACATTTGACAATCATCACATTGTGGCGGCGGCGCACACGATTGTCAGGCATACTGATCGAACCAATAATGGACACTTAGATTAAATCATAAGTAAGATTAGTGTTTTATAAGTCAAATAAATGGGAAAGTCTACAAACGACGTGGACAATATTGCTGATATATTTACCTGGGAGCGATGGATTCTATACCAAACTCCTCATAATGTCCGCATATTAAGGTAAACGCGTGGGATAATCAAATACCTAACCTTTGGAATTCTCGCGTCTTGTTGATATAATGATGTCATAAAACGTCTAGCTTCCGATATTGGTCTTTAATTGTCTGACAAAACCTTTTATTCGCACGTTGAAGAAAATACTGGCAAGTGTATTCATTATAGCACACACGTAATAATTAAATATTTATAATAAAGGTGAAATAATGGTAACTATAACAGTGTCTAGATATATCACGTTCGTTCAAGAAAACCGTCTGACATGTTGCATACCAGCGTGAAAGTCAATAACGACACAAAACGTTGTCATTCTATAGCCACATGCTAAAAGCCGCCACCCATGACCAGACAACAATCGCAAGAATAGTTCCATTTTTATTCTTCTATTATTTTTTCATTATGTGTTTGGAGATTGATGATTACACATTGTAAGAAAAATGTACTGCAGTCTAAACATAAAATGGGAGCAGTAATCATATAACTTGCAAAGCCTAGTTAGAGTGCTGTACATTCGTTTGACTGTGTAATGCAGTTTAACACCAGTTTGACTGTACTGTATGTTGTTCGTTCAGAAACAAGTTAGTACCACAAACTACAAACTGATTATAATTATACATGTGTTTTCATACTGCTTTTTACATCGTGTGTTGCGTTCCAATTACGTTTTAGAATGTTTTAAATGTACATGGTACATGGCAGTTAGATCACCTTCAAGGTACTCAGCACATATCCTTCGCCCAGCATTCTTTACACTGTACTTTTTAACCATACTTAAGTAGTGAATCCTACTCCCGTAAATATGAGAGACTGCCAAATATAGTTACCCATGCATGGTTAAGTATTAAAGAACAAACGACTTAGTTGAAACAGTGTGGCCTGCAAACCTTGCTTTGTTTATTTACTTATTAAAAGATTACGTTGAAACAGTTAAATAGCAAGACTGCAATCGATACGATCAGTTGTCTCCGTGGTCTTGAAGTAAGTTATCAGAATGCGATGCGAGAGGTACCGAGTTCAATTCCCGGCTCTTGCAAGGATTTTCCCTCTTTTTACGTTTGTTATTGTTTGTGTTTTATTTATCTGTTCAAAACATATTATTTGTCATGAAATTTTACATTTCCTTTTGCAATGTAAATTTTTTTAGTTGACTACACACCGCAAACTTTGTGACCGATTATAAAGGTACCAAAATACAGACCTAGCATCGTTTACAACTGGACTCTTTTCTATGTTGCATACGCCTTTTTGTCAAAGCATCTCAGTTGAACATTGACATTCGTGGTTCATACCAAAACCCGATCTCTTTTTAATTTAACATTATATCAAAAATTAGTTTAGTTAAAAAAGAAGCAGATGCGGCCTTGTCCATTTATAACCCAATTACTTATTGACGATGAAGTAGTTGACGTAAGAATTACCTAAGGAATAGTAAATTGTATGACAAAATAAATAGCGATTGCTTTACTTAAATTGCTAACGACTGTCTAAGTTCTTGTCTATGTCATTTGTCTAGCTACGTGGTCTGGTATTTACCACACTTGTTGTTGACGCTGTGAGTGTTACTGGGGTAGCTTCCAGAGTGCTTACAAGGTTAAAGAACCCGAAAGTATCTTGTTTTCTCGAAACTAACTTATTTCTGTATTTATGTGATTTCAATTAGAAATAAAAAAACAGTGCGCTCTTTCCCTTTGATTACATAGACAAATTATTACCAGCAGGCGCCGAAACAGAAGACATGCTGTTTTTTTCTTGAAGCTTTCCATGCAACACAATTCATTACTATGGTTAACAAGAATTGCCGTTAAAAGACACTAGGTGGAAGAAAACAGACATAATTACCACATGTTATTTCTGCCGTGATGTTTTACACTGTTGTTGTACAGTAGGCAACAAAACATTATTTATTATATGCTTTCTGGTAGTTTATAGAGAAATATCAGTGAAATAATACGGTATTTCACTGTTTGAAACAGTGACTGATAAAACCCGTATCAGTCACTGTTTGTCTGATGCAAGTACTACTTTCAACCCCATTGGGAGTCCCTCGAAGGATTGCATCCCTTACCTTTCATACAGTACTTTAAAAAGTGTCGCTGTTAAAATTTATATGACCTATCGATGTTTTTTCTGTTGCTTTCATGAAACAAATTTAAAACCAACTTAACTGAATTATTAAGTATGAATAACTAAAAATAGTGTAAGGAAAGACGGAATAAAACGTTACCGTTGTATACAGTACGGCTGCGTTTGGCCAACTTGTTTATTACAGTGACGTCATTTCCAGCAATCTAATGACGTCATTTAGGAATCCCAATAACTATTATTATCAGTGCATCGTAGTTAGTAAAACTCCGCGTACGAAAAATGGAAGTTTCATTGAATGCTGTTTATTATCCATTTTGATGTGTGTTATTATTTGTTATTCTTAATTTATTGAACATGTTCAAGAACCTTTATTGGTGATCTTTATTTGTTTTCTTTACTTTAATTTAGAACTATTTTTCGTGGGAATCCTCGTTTAGCTGGTGGTTAGTTCGTTGAATGGTTTGGGGCTCCCAACGGGGAAATAATAAAGTCCGAAATTATGGAGACTATTTTAGTTCATTCATTTTAAACCTAAAATAAAAAGAAAATGTGTTAGTTTTTGGTAGGATACCGATTTTTGGCTCACCGGTGAAAATGTGATTTTCCATGATCACTCGTGAGCCAAAAATCGGTATCCTACCAAAACCAACAAATATCCTCTATATATATATACAAAAGTAGTTGATAAAAATCGTATATCTGTCCTTTTGTTTGAGTCGACAATATCGTTCATAAAAACATTTTTTTCAATTGGTATATATATATATACAAAAGTAGTTAATAAACATTGTACACCTGTCCTTTTGTTTGAGTCAACAAAATCGTACATAGTTGTGTATTTCACCCGCATTAAACAAGCCTCTCGTAAACAAGAACATTTACATTTTTAGTTAAACATGCCGAACTCTTAAACGCTAGTACATTTTGGGTACGTTCTATGTGAATACGATATGCTGACGAGGTCAGCACAAATAAACAAACACGCAGCGTAATAAAATTATCTGATCATACAGTGCTCACAACATCAAATCCCTGTCATGTTGTTTCATTTACCAAATACATATTTGGAATATCAATGATATCATGAAATGGAGGCTTTTCGAGATAATGAGAATTACATATTATTTAAGGTGATGAAATACCCATAATTATTCATTTTATTGTTACGTTTTATACAACGTGTGTTATAAATATCTTCCAAAGACTCGCACAACTAACATTGTTTCAGTTATGTGTACTTCCTTGATAAGCGTTGTTCTACAATTGACGTGTTGACATTTATACGTTTGGTACCAACAACGTAGTAAATTAAAGATGCTATGCCTGTATCTTTTAGCTTATAATTGTTTACATCTTACATTTTAACCATATTTAAGCAGCGAAACCTGCTCCCTTAAATCTGAGAAACTGCCGAATATACAAATGTAGTTGTTCATGCATATAAAAATATTACAGAAAAATGTATTTGTTGAAAATGTCTGGCCCGCAAATTTGGCTTTCTTTTTTTTCGTTTCGACCCATTGCGCCGAAACAATTAAATGGCTTGACTACAATCGATACTCTCAGTTGACTCTGTGGTGAAGTGGTAACGCATCTGCTTTGGGTGCAAGTGGTCACGGGTTCAATCCCCAGCTCCGGCAAGGGTTTTTATGTTTGATTTTTTTGTTTTGTTGTTGTTGTATTTTTAATTTTTTTTGTCTAAAACACAATATTTATCACAAAAGTTTGCAATTCCTTTTACAATAATAATTTATTGACTAGTATACTTAATATATTGCAAGATTTGTGACCGATTATAAGGGTATAAAGATACAGACCTAGCATATTTAATGGACCACGAGTAAAGTCCTGTTTAATAACCTTTGTTACCTCCCTTGCTAGAGGTATCTAGCATTTTATTTTAAGACACAAATAGCGAAAACATGAACATCAATCACCTTAGTTGGTATATTTGCTGGAATGTCATTACTCTCTCAGAATATGATGGTTATAAATCGTATTTCTATATAATATCTTTATTTTATTATATATATTTTACACATTCATACCCTTTCATCAGTTTAATTGCAAAACATCAAATATCATGATGTTATTGTTATATTTACAATTACCCCTTTTTATTGACTGAAAGACGGTATGATACCTAAAGATAATAGCATTTATATCTGGTCTTAAAATAACGTCTGTTGAAAAGTTCTCACATGTTCAGATATATATATAGAGAGAGAGAGAGAGAGAGATTTCAAAGAAATGGTACCAAAAAGGCCGACACCGTGTATTGAAGCCATGTCGCTGTGATTAAAACGTTACGTACAAGCCATTGATCACTCGGCCACAAAGGCTTTATTTATTAAGGATTGATTCATTTTGTTCGTGCGTGTATTCTGGATAAACGTTCTGACCGTGTTTTGGAAATCTCCAGAGATGTGCTAATGCGACAGGCCGTTTATAAAACACAAAGGTACGCAAAACTAAAACTAATTCTTATGTTGACGTTTGTCCTTCATACTCATTTCGAAATTTATATACTCTTTGTCTATATCGTTGGACCGAACTTGTTTACTTGCAACGTTTTAACCATACTATATCATTGTATTAATATATGCCCAAAGAGAAATTGCCAAATATAATTATGTTTGGTTAAACTTAGGACCGCAGATTTGACTTTGGTTACACATTGAAAGTAACCGTCATCACGTGTCATAGTTGCCAAGTGATCAGAATGAGCGGTATAACGTATATCTGAATCAATGGCATCCATGTCCTTAAAGCTCATATCGCTAAGGAGTTTACGAGGTGTGTGGTGGTCAAACGTTCCATCCTTTGTTATCATCGCATTTGTTTTTTAACAGAAAATGCAGATAATACTGCTTATAAAGTTGATTCGTAAAGACAGATACACGTACATTGTAAATAGAGCACGTCAATAACATTTTGTTCTGTAAAATAAATTTTCAACGCCGTGCACGCCTAACTTGAGAATTTCTATAGAAAGACAACGGGGCTGAAGAATATGAAGGTTCTTGGAGGTCAGCTATGCTTTCTTGATATTGTTTTTCTTCTATATTTATGTTATGTTCCGTGGAAGAGCGACCGGGAGAGTGTACCTTTCCTTTATTAGATGAACCAATTACAACTAGCAGGCGCCACAAAGACATGCTAATCTTTCAAATGCATCAAATCATTTCGTCTTCCCATTTTTAGGAAACTTGCAGCAAAAAATACACTTAATAGTGTTGTGCTGATAACGTTTCATAAAGATTTATTATAAAATTTGAAATTAGTTAAGGTATGCTTTTAAAATACACTTGACCAATTTATTTATAGTAAACAAGTACTTATACATGTAAGTTAAACTATTGCCGTTATGTTTACTCTCTATGTCTTCCATCCAATTGATGTCGCTTACATTATAAATTGAACGAATTAAATAAGCACACAACAATTATGTAACTTAAACACTTTATTGCTTTTTCTTTCCCAGACACAACAACTTTATATGATGTCGGGGCGTGTGGTCCTGGGGTAAACCATCATGTCACTGTACAATGGTAACGTATTTGGTTGCAGTTCCATAACTATTTGTACAATGTAGCTGTGCACATGTACGTTCCGTAGTCTGTGACGTCAGCGTTCGTTAATTTATATGAACCTGTAGAACAAGTACTGCATAACGTATTCAACTGTAAACATGTTTTTACAAAGTCAATCAACTATTAAACACTTATTTGCTTGGCATGTTGGTCTGTTCATTTTGACACCGTTTTTCACACTTAATTAGTCGTGTCATGTACAAATGTAGCTTAGTCCAACTAGGGCTCCTGGACATTCTAGAACAAAGTAAGCATTCTTTTGCGCCTGACTGCTTCCTCATGTTTGTCAGATACAAATGAACGAGACACAATACACACACTGTCTAGTTTCATTCATCACAGAGAAGTCTTGGCGGAGCTTGTAAACCTGAACCTGGTATCAGCGCTTTATGTACTGAGTCATCACATTTGTGCAGTGTTTAAAAGCCTGCTTTTAAAATAGTTACCAATCTTCTCTAAAATATTTGTTTATTCATATTTTACCCATATATGATGTAATGGATCGCAGGTCAACTGTTCCGGTATGTCGTTTCCCGGCACCGGATGTTCTGGTTACTGTTACAGACGGGGCTGGGTTTCCAGAAGCGTCGCAGGGAATATCGGCGTCACCTCCGGAGGTTACATGAATGATGTCACTGGTGAATGGGCTAAGAAACGTCGGCTTTTCTGAAACAATTTACACACGCAGTATTACATGTAAATAATTAATATTATTTGGTAATTGTTGTTTAAGATTTGTTTTGACTAGAAAAACATATATAACGAGTGAAACAGACGGGGTATTTTAACATATATGATTTGGAACAAGACATCCTTCTCATTTTAAAATGGAGAACATACACTTTTGTATTTTTAAGAACTATACCAAATAAAATATACTCTGACATGGTGTTGGTGTAAACAAAGGATTTGTTTAATACCTTTGATACAAAGAATAAAAGACATGCCATATCTTGAGTCATACTGTAGCATTCACAATCAGGTCCTAGTAGCCGGAAGTCGCGTCCACGAGGGCCGGGCAATCCTTGCTCGCCTTGGTGCCCAGACGTGCCAGGATCGCCCGGGTCTCCCTTTGTGCCGTTGGGTGCCGCCAACTGGTCTCCGGGTGCGCCCTGTGTTCCGTTGTCCCTGGGAACGCCTGTCAAACCGGGCTCTCCCTGGTTAAGACGATGACTAATTTTAACAAAGGCGAGGAATTCTCATAAACACGGGGTCATTAATACAGAAATGTGAAGAAGAACGTAGGTCAATTAGGTCATGGCATGTCACGTTTAAAAAGTGAAATAAATCAATCAAACAGATCATAAAAAGCGCTACCGGTATTCCTTTCTGCCCACGCGGACCGTCATATCCCACTTGTCCATGCACTCCGGGCAGTCCTTTTTCTCCGAGCGGCAATTGAACACCCGGGTCCCCGCGTTTTCCCTGTAGGCCGGGGTCACCCCTGGTGCCCTGAAACCCGGGTGTACCTGGGTCGCCGGGGTCACCTTGCTGACCAGACGCCCCCTGCAGGCTTCCGTACCTGGTGTACCTAAGAATACAACAGGAGAAACTAATATCAGGAACAAAAAGGCAACCTATATTATTTGCAGTTCTAGGACACTGTTTCCTTAATAACAGCCATTATTAAACATCTGCTGTTGATATTTTGAAAGAAAATTGAGTAAATATTTAGGTTAAGTACATTGTTACCTGGTTATCCAGTAGTTCCATTTTGACCTTGTTGACCTGAAGTAGCACATTCCATACGTTAACTTATAATATGGTATGACAGTAAACGCAATCACTTACACATACATATGTAGGCGAAATGCTAATGTGTCTGAAAACAAAAATATAAGTTTACTACCCAGAGGCATGCTCAAAGCCATCACTTAATTAGTATTTTGTTTTAAACAATGTCCAGACATTCTCTTAAGACATACATTGTTTGCACATAATGTTTGAAAAGAAAACACTTTTTAATTAAAAGTGCAAGCATTTTGTCTATAGGGCATCTTCGCACTTAAACAAGTTCAAGCTCACCTGGTTTTTGATTAACTAAATTCAGGCAGCAAATGTTTTTTAAGTATTTGAACAGAGTTACCGTAGTATGTCGGACACGTGTCGTTTGGCGCGTGACAAAACTTCTCAAACACGGCCTCCTGGGAAACAGGTAGTTGAACCAAATCAGTCATGGCATGCGCATAAACGACTTGTGATGCATCATATTCACATTTTAAATATAGTAATAAAAACCTTATTGACTTAAGCGCCACAACGTCTACACAACGTATTGTAAGGAACTTTAGTATCGAACCAACCTGTGCTTTGAAGATGATTTCAAAGAGGCTTGTAGCTTGTATCGTCGCTCCTTTATCTTTAGATGTTTCCTCTGCACCATAAAATATAAAAACAAAACTAATATCAGTTCACTATTGTAATACTTCATAGTTATTATTAATATTCACTGTTTAATAATGAAGCAAGTATGAAAAGTCAATGTCCTAAGACTGAACTCATCGGTACATATGAACAAAATATATATTCAGAATCCAAAATGCCTCTCGTTCTCATTTATTAATTGCCCGTGTATCTTAGTCTTAATAAATTAAAAACCTTCGATGTTGTTCTCGTTTCAGAGGTCGAAAATGTGCAAAATATTTTTGTTATATCAAATATATGTTTATATTTTATAATTGTATTTCGTTTTAATCCGTTTATTTTGATCATCTATCAATGCCATTTTAAACACATACTACATGTACAACGAGTCTATATATAAGGTACTGGCCGTGTTACCACAGTTTATTAAACTGAAGAAAGGGAAGCCCTCAGGAAACAAGGCCTGAATGAGAAAACAGCAGCCTCGGTTTTATTTAAGCTGTTCAT
>Ga0224511_10005299_pt1 | contig 10068 bp, 1 predicted proteins | sample SF_May12_sed_USG_2_FD_169988 | JGI IMG/M metagenome (GOLD analysis project Ga0224511, IMG submission 169988) | Sediment microbial communities from San Francisco Bay, California, United States - SF_May12_sed_USGS_8_1 | ecosystem: Environmental > Aquatic > Marine > Sediment | place: USA... | reverse complement strand
ATCGTTACAAGTCTTAGTTTTATGTCCAAATAATGGAATACTTATATTTTCCAACATATTTGTAAATGCATTTACATTTGTATCAATATCGCTCTCATTGAGATTCGAAGTATTTAGTACTGTTTCTAGTGAATTAATTTGACAGATAAAGTCTTCACTTGAAATAATATTAACATATTCCGATGTCTTATCGGCGTTCCATTTACAATAATAATTTTCCCTATCTGTATTTACAGATGTCGAACTAGAAATGTCATCAACTGGCGACATTAAAGAATTAATAAACTGCGAAAATTCAATTAAATTCAATGTATGCTACGTTTCGCTAAGCTAATCTGTTTGTACGTAGTAATTATTTTGAAAAGGACTAGGTTAAAATTTTACCAATTGAACTTCCTTGTACATATTTAAGTAAAATGCACATTTTGTTTAGAAAATGAACTACTAGTTTATAGTAAAATGTGTTCACGCCTGTTTGAGCTTATGTTTTAGTTTTCAAAATACTAGAGACACCTAGATCGTATTTGTTTTTATTTCACAACATAGCTGCGTTTTTATGTTATTACAAATCCCATCTTAATTATTTGTGTCGAAATAGGTTAACACTTATGGTGTATACTAATAATGCAAACGTTTATGTAGGAGAGTTTAGTTGACAAGGTAATACGTGTTGACAAACAAATACTATGGCCTAACAAAAGACAAGGCCACTGGCCAAACTATATATGAATGAAGTATTTTCAAGGGAATTTGTAATTAAATTCAGTGAATGTTATCTTAATAAACACAATTCCTAATTTTCCATGTAGCCGAACATTTAGGCATATGTAAACGGCTTTACTAAAGTCAGGTATGTGTTAAAGAAACACGGCTTATTAATTTAATTTGATATTTAATTTAAAAAAGGTTCTTATGATGTAGTAATTCCTTAGTTTTAAATAATGTTTTAAATCAAAGTGCATTTTAATAATTACACTCGATTGTTAATCAGAATCATTTATATAATCAGTATAATTATATTTAGATTCATACTCGTTGGTCTATGCCATACAATCAAATCGAAATATTTTAGAATAACTCTTGTTGAATTTTTTTTCTGACAAAATACGTATTTGTCATAAATGTTCACAGTAATATACTACATTCTAACACGATCAATGATTTTGTCTATATCAACAAATAAGAAACTTAACCGTGCTTAAATACTCAAAGCACGGTTGTGTGTAACCGAACTATTTACGCTATTCCGAATTTTTCCTCAAAATGTAAAAAGTAAACAAAAAAAATAACCTTTACTAGCAAAATAAAAGTCCAATATTTACAAATGTATATAAAAAGCCGTTATGTGCAGGGTAATGTTTTAAAAACAACGTGTTTAAGAATACAACCATGCTAGGATAATATTTATTTCGTTGAAATGGTTCAATGCCACCAGTAAATTGATATAATAATGGGTAAAAACCATTGTAATGCTGTTATATTGACGATTTAAGTAACGTTTTAACTGTATTTAAACAATTAACCTCCACTTACGTTAAGAATTTTTAAACATATTTAATCGTCATTGCACTCTATTTTTCTTTAAGAACACCGAACTACGTCTTGAGAATATGTCAATAAAAGCTTCATCACGTTAACATCCGTAGAAATAAAATGACGTCGTGCTGTGCGACGTACACCATTAGAATTAAACTGATGAAATGGAAAGCCCTCAGGAAGCATAGCCTGCACGAGAAAACAGCAGCCTCGGTTTTATTGAAGCTGTTCATCAGTAGTAATGAATGATGCGACCCCACTGACGCCCCTAGCGCATAAGCGGAACTCCGTTTTCAAATGTAAACAACATACATGTACACTCCATGATTCCTGAGGACCAGACAAATATAACTACACAATGATGTAGTACGGGGCGACCTTTTACAGCCGCCACACAGGAAGTGCAAACTTTATTGTTTTACAATGGTTGTGCCCCCTTTTGAACGGCAAAAACACTATTAGGAAAACGTATTTTGATTCAACTTTACTTAAACTGAGTAACAGTTTTTAAAAGGTTGACGTCATCTATTGAGAAATTCGAAATTAATTTGGGGATGAAATAAGAAAAGCCTTACATCGGCTGTAGTTGACAGAATGCATTCATTCCAGGAAAATAGATTTTCTTTCTTCGACTTTCTTTTACAAATGAGTTAAAGGAACGTGTTAGAATGGAAATAGAAAATGATTTTGCGTTCTGTATCGCCAGTTAGAGCAAGGTTTCTCGATGGGGTTGCTTAATTTGATTACTCTAACCTGTGGCTTTCGTGCCTAAATTATTATGCGACTGAACTCGGAACCGTTGTCTAACTGACGGTATAGCACGCAAAATCAAAGTTATATTCCTAAATATTATCATCTTTTATCTCTTTAAACACGATCAATGTACGCAGCTAGTCAATCATTTCTATATTTCATGCAACAAGGTGGTTGATTGTGTATCACTTAACGAGATAACTATACAAGAAAAAAACTTTGTACAGAGAGCATTGCCTTTTTTGTGTACATACACTTGTGTATATTTTACCAGTCTGTATACAAGTACACAACATGTTAAAGGTAGTTATAAAACAGTAAATATTTATAAATGTACTAAAAATGTTTTATTAAGAACTTAATACTAAAAATGCAATTTCCTTTAACATTAATTTTGTAACAATTACTGCAAATTATTTCAAACATAATATCTACTTACAGAGTATAAGAACCACATTAAGCCACATTGTCACTAGCAACACCCTCGGTGTTACATGTTCTGTAATTTTTTTTAAAATCTTTTGCCTTGGCAGAATGGTAAAGCTGACAATGGTTTAGTTCAATGGCGTAGCTAAGCAAGTTTATGCATTCGACTATTCAGTCGGAGGCACGTTTTTGCTTAATATATTACCATTACACTCCTTGGGTAAAATTGATTTCATTGTCACAAGTAAGCGCATATTGCTGGTATTATTATAGATTCATGTTCGAAAATAGTAAAAAAGATGGCAAGCGTGCAAACGGAATGAAGCCTTAAGGCTAGACAATTTTGTTTAAAAAGTAATTTAAATTACACAATAGCATTGTTTTAATTTGATTATGTATGGTAATGTTGTGTTTTAGATGAAATTAACGCAACATTAAACGGTAAACTATTGTCGTCAGTATTATAAATGGAAAAATTATAAATGTAGTAGCTAAAATCCAAGAGTTTAAAATATGTTAGGCTTTGACCACTGCCCATGTCAAATTTATTTCTCATTATTTACTTGCCGTGGTTTAGGTATTATTCAAAAGCATTCAGACGCTGTAATGTTTCCGGAGGTATAGCTAAACGTTGATATTAGAAACACTTCAACCTGCGATTATGTAAACATACTGTACGCAATTCCGGTTTGATTCATGCATTGTGAATAACTATAAATGTTCAAAAATTGATCGCCCAACGAGTGTAAATACTACGGCTTGCATATTAAAATAAATGTGAATAAACGAAAATGCTTAGAACGCAATTTACCGTTTGAAACTTAGATATCTTATAGCACGTTAACATACTAGCCCAACGTTTGCTTTAGTTGAATGTTGAATGTTGTTCAAATAAACCACATTTAGCTACAATGTTTTGATTTACTCGCACCAGCCTGGTTGTCAATTGAGGAATATTCCATTTATACGTTAACTGAAGCTTGCCCGGTCCTTATATCACATAGCAGATAGTTATCTTCAGAACAGTTCATTTGCAAAACACCTCTAACATTAATAGTAGAGACGAGAAAGTCGCGAATTAATTCAAACCAAATCGACTAAATTGCATTTTGGAACGATGTACGCTTGCATTTATTAAATGCTAACATAGCTACAATTGTACTTAGAAACACTACAATTCGCCTCTATGTACGATTGTAAACTTTTCGCAATTCTGTTTTAATGCCAACATTGTGAATAACCATCAATATTTTTAATGGTAGATCGACACCCAAGGGAGAGCAAACACAAAGGTTTGCAAGTATTAAAATAAACCAGTATACAAACAAATATTATGAACACAGTTCACTGTTCAAAACTCAAAAGCTTACAAAATCAAACAACGTTTGTCATGTTCAACTACTGTATTGAACACTCGCGCTCATTCTTGAATACTGTTTAAATAAACCATGTTTAGCTACAATGCCTTGTTTCATTCCTACAAGTCTGTCGGTGCAGAATTGTGCGTTATAAACGTTGGGCTTGCCAAGGCTTTATACATTAAATAGCAGATATTCAATAATCATATCTTACATAAAAGAAGAAGGCTTCAAACGTCTTTTCAACAAATTCTACCAGTTTTTGTCTTAACCAAGTTAAGTGGTAAAGAAGTAGATGAATTGGAAAATCAAAAGGTAAAAATTTCAGACACGATGTAACGTTTAGATTTACTTGCATTTATTATTTCATGTGAATTATCAATAAACCAAAATAGGTAATCCCAGAGTTGTAAACAACTTTAAGACATATATTACAGAATATTTAATATCCTTGGAAACCCAATGGCATGCGGACTGACAAGTGAACGGTTGAACAAGACCTAACCAAACAATAAATATAGAGTTGTAAGGCCTTTTACCTGAATTGTAGGTAACTTAAGGGGTAATAGAATAAACGGATAGTAGGTGTCTGAAGTATTCATACAGCATAAGACCATGTTTTCTATTAAATAAATCATGGGAAGTAAATGTTTCAATTTCAGATATGGTTACATTTTTGTTTGAACTGACTTTAATTCTTAAAAATATCAATGTAGATTTTTAACATACACATATACCATTATTTGGAACTTTATGCTTTAAGCATAACAAGAATCATACATTCATGTCTAAAATGCATACATGTAAAACATCCACCATTTTAAAAAGTTTATTATTATAGTTCATAATGTTTTATCTATGTTATAAAAAAAACACTTGATTTTTTTAATTTTATTGCCGTGTGCTTAATACATTATATACGTTTTATTGTGCCATGAACAAAATAAATAACTCATTTTTACATAATCCGAATTTTAATCCGGATTACTATATATGCATGTCAAAGTCACTTGTTTTTGCATACAATTTCGCAAAAAGAACTGATTTATTAATAAGTTTACTATAATATAGTATACACTAACGTAAGTTACAGACAACTATTACAAAATCAAGATCCAAGAAAGTACAGAGTGGATCCGGATCCGCGAATGTCAAGTTAGATCCAGTATTTCCGGATATTTCGGGTACACACTACAGCCTAAAAACAATTTTTTATAAAACACATGTCTCGTGCTCAGAATATGATCATGGTAACGTCTTTTAAGACGTCATTTTTTCCGCAAATGCCGTACTGTACCTTTATACAGCATTTTGTAGTTGTTTGTCACAGCTCCTTTTAGGTGTATCAACAACGTAGGCACGTCTGACAGAAAGACAATTACCAGCACAGAAACAACGATGCCGGCGCCGACCAAGCCCACCACGGTCGAGGAGGTACGAGTATCTGGACGACTAATGAGCTTAGCACGGTTCTTGGCCGTGTTGTTGGCCTGGATCATCGTTTCATTAACCAAGTAGTCAATAATCTGAGACTCTGTCATATTACGAAACCATGTCGCGTTGTGGCAGATACACGGCATTATATAGATCCGCTTTGGGGCTTGTTTTGTCGACCTCCGTCCGGATGGCATCGTTGTGAGTGATGTCACAGTTGACGACGTGGAAGTTGACGTTGACACTAATGTTGTTAAAGACGCTGTTAAAGTTGGATTCGTCAATGTAGAAATTGAGGACGTTGTTGTCGATTGTGGTGTTGTAGCCGTTGTCGGTGTACTTGAAAGCGTCGGTGAGGTTGTTGTTGTGGTTGTTGTTTGCGTTGTTGTTGATGTTGACAATGTTATTGGGTTTGTTATTGGCGTTGTTGTGGGCGTGGATGGTGACGTTGATATGGATGTGGTTATAGTGGTTAGTGTCGTCGTGACTGTTGTTGTTGACATGACTGTCGATGTTGATGTTAATGTTTGTGTTGCTAAGGTTGTTGTTGGCGTTAGCATATTAGTTGTTGAGGTCGTGGTCGTAGTTGTATGTATCGTCGTGGTGGTCGTTGTTGGTGCAATCTTTGAAGTTGTTCGCGTCGTAGTGATTGATGTTGGTGTCGTTATGATTTTTGGTGATGTACATGTAGTTATTGGTGGTGTGGTAGAGGTAGAAATTGGTGTCGTTCCGGCTGTTGTCGGTGTCGATGAGGTTGTTATTTGTGTCGTTGTGGTTGTTGGTGATGTCATTCTGGTTGTGGATGTTGTTGTTGCTTTTGTCGTTGATGTTGTCGTGGATACTTTTGGTGTAGAAGGGGTGGTTGGTGATGAAATTGTCGGTATTAGTGTAGTAATGGTTGTTGTTGGTGTCGTTGTGGTTGAAGTAGTAGATGTCAGTGTCGTAGTTGTTGTTTGTGTCGTCTTGGTTTGTGATTGCGTCATTGTGGTTGTTGTTGGTGTTGTCATAGAAGTTGTTTGTGTCGTCATGGTAATTGTTGGTATCGTGATGATTATTGTCGGTGTCGTTGTGGTTGTCACTGGTGTTGTCGTGGAAGTTGTTGATGTCGTCGATGTTGTTGGTTGTGGAGCTATTGTAAATGGTGTCGTTGCGGATGTTTCTGTTACTGTCATTGTGGTTGTTGTTGTTGTTGTGTATGTTTGTAGTGTTGTTGGTGGTGGTAGGGTCATTGTTGTGGTTGTTGTTGGTGTCGGTGTGGTTGCTGTTGGTAATGCAGTTGTGGCTATTGTTGTTATTGTTGTTTGTGATGGTGGTGATGTCGTGGTAGTTGTTTGGGTCGTCGTGGTAGTTGTTTGTGTCGTTATAGGTATTGTTGTGGTTGTAACTGGTGTTGTCCCGGTAGTTGTTGATGTCGGAGTGGTTGTTGTTGGTGGAATTATTGTTGTTGGTGTCGTTGTGGTTGTTGTTGTTGTTGGTTCCATTGTTGTTGTTGTTGATGTTTTAGTTGTGTGTGTTTTTGGTGTTGTTGTTGGTGGTTGTGTTGTCGTTGTGGTTATTGTTGGTGTGGTTGTGGTTGTTGTTGGTGATGTAGTTTTGGCTACTGTTGGTGGTGTTGTTGTTGGTAGTATTTGTGATGTTGTCGTTGTGGTTATTGTTGTTGTCACTGTGGATGTTGCTAGTGTCGTTGTGATTGTTGTTGTCGTCATGGTTGATGTTGTTGTTGTTAATGGAAAAGTTGTGGTTGTTGTTGGTCTTGTCGTGGTTGTTGTTATTGTTATTGGTGTCGTTGGGGTTGTGGTTAGTGTCGCTGTAGTTGTCGTTGGTGATGTAGTTGTGGTTGTTGCTGGTGTTGTTGTTAATGATGGTAATGGTAGTGTTGTTATGATTGTTGTCGTTGGAATATATGTGGTTGTTGTTGGTGTCGTGGTGGCTGTTGGTGTCGTTATGGTCGTTGTTTGTATCGCAGAGGTTGTCGACTGTGATGTAAGTGTCGTTGTTGAGGGTAATGGTAATAGTGGTGTCGTTGTGCTAGTTGTTCGTGTCGTAGTTGTTGTTGGTGTCACTGTGGCTGTTGTTGGTGATGTAGTTGCTGTTGTTGTTGGTTGTGGTGTCGTTGTTGTTGTTGTTGTCATTGTAATTATTGTGGTTGCTGTAGTTGAGATTGCTGTTGGCGTTGTTGGTGGTGGTGTTGTCGTCGTTGTGGTTTTTGTTGTTGGTATCTCTGTTGTTATCGTTGGTGATAGAGTTGTGGTTGTTATTTGCGTTGTCGTTGGTGGTGGTGATAATGGTGGTGTTGTTATGATTGTTGTTGGTATCGTTGTGGTTGTCGTCAGTGTTGTCGTGGTCGTTGTTTGTGTCGCCATGGTTGTTGTTGTTGGAATAATTGTTGTTGTTGTTAATGTCGTTGTGGGTGTTGGTGTCGTCATGGTTGATGCTGTTGTTGTTAATGGAAAAGTTGTGGTTGTTGTTGGTCTTGTCGTGGTTGTTGTTGTTGTTATTGGTGTCGTTGGGGTTGTGGTTAGTATCGCTGTAGTTGTCATTGGTGATGTAGTTGTGGTTGTTGCGGGTGTTGTTGTTGTTAATGATGGTAATGGTAGTGTTGTTATGATTGTTGTAGTTGGAATATATGTGGTTGTTGTTGGTGTCATTGTGGCTGTTGGTGTCGTTATGGTCGTTGTTTGTATCGCAGAGGTTATCGACTGTGATGTAAGTGTCGTTGTTGAGAGTAATGGTAATAGTGGTGTCGTTGTACTAGTTGTTGGTGTCGTAGTTGTTGTTGGTGTCACTGTGGCTGTTGTTGGTGATGTAGTTGCTGTTGTTGTTGGTAGTGGTGTCGTTGTTGTTGTTGTTGTCATTGTGATTATTGTGGTTGCTGTAGTTGAGATTGCTGTTGGTGTTGTTGGTGGTGGTGTTGTCGTCGTTGTGTTTTTTGTTGTTGGTGTCTCTGTTGTTATCGTTGGTGATTGAGTTGTGGTTGTTATTTGAGTTGTCGTTGGTGGTGGTGATAATGGTGGTGTTGTTATGATTGTTGTTGGTATCGTTGTGGTTGTCGTCAGTGTTATGGTAGTCGTTGTTTGTGTCGCCATGGTTGTTGTTGTTGGAATAATTGTTGTTGTTGTTAATGTCGTTATGGTTGTTGGTGTCGTTACAGTTGTTATTGGTGTAGCTGTGGTTATCGCTGGTGATGCAATTGGGGTTGTTGTTAGTGTTGTAAGTGGTAATGGTAATGGTGGTGTCCTTGTGGTTGTTTTTAGGAATGTAGTTGCGGTTGTTGTTGTTGTTGTTCCAGTTGTGGTTGTTGGTAGTGTTGTTGTTGGTAATATAGTTGTTATGATGGTTGGTATTGTTGTTGTTGGTGATGGTAATAGTGGTGGTGTTAATGTTGTTGTTGGTATTGTTGTGGTTGTCGTTGAGATTGCCGTAGCAGTATTTGGTGTCGTCGTGGTTGTTGCTGTTAGAATCGTTGTAGTTGCTGTTGGTGTTGTAGTGGTTGCTGGTGTCGTTATAGTTGTTGTTGGTATATTCGTGGTTGTAGTTGTTGGAATAGTTTTGGCTGATGGTGTCGTAATTGTCGTTGTTTGTATCGCAGGGGTTGTCGACTGTGATGTGAATGTGGTTGATGAGGGTAATGGTAATAGTGGTATCGTTGTGCTAGTTGTTGGTGTCGTAGCTTTTGTTGGTGATGTAGTTGTTGTTGGTGGTGGGGGGTTCGTCGTCGTTGTTGTTGTCATTGTGATTATTGTGGTTGCTGTAGTTGAGATTGCTGTTGGCGTTGTCGTTGGTGGTGTTGTCGTCGTTGGGGTTGTTGTTGTTGGTGTTTCAGTAGTTATCGTTGGTAATGGAGTTGTGGTTGTTATTGGAGTTGGTGGTGGCGATTGTATTGGTGGTGTTGTTTTGGTTGTTGTTGTTATCGTTGTAGTTGTCGTTAGTGTTGTCGTGGTCGTTGTTGGTGTCGCCGTGGTTTTTGTTGGAATAATTGTGGTTGTTGTTAATGTCGTTGTGGTTGTTGGTGTCGTTACAGTTGTTATTGGTGTAGCTGTAGTTATTGCTGGTAATGCAATTGGAGTTGTTGTTAGTGTTGTAAGTGGTAATGGTAATGGTGGTGTCCTTGTCGTTGTTGTTGGAAATGTAGTTGTGATTGTTGTTCCAGTTGTTGTTGTTCCAGTGGTGGTTGTTGTTGGTGATTGTAATGGTAGCGTCAGCGTTGTTGTTGTTGGTAATATAATTGTGGTTATGGTTGGTATTGTTGTTGTTGGTGATGGTAATAATTGTGGTGTTGATGTTGTTGTTGGTATTGTTGTGGTTGTCGTTGAAATTGTCGTAGCAGTATTTGGTGTCGTCGTTGTTGTTGCTGTTGGAATCGTTGTTGTTGCTGTTGGCGTTGTAGTGGTTACTGGTGTCAGTATAGTTAATGTTGATGTCGCTGTGGTTGTCGATGATGATGTAGTTGTGAGTGTTGATGATATTTTTATTAGTAATGATAATGATGGTGTTGTCGTTGTAGTTGATGTTGGTGTCGAAGTGGTTGTTGTTGTTGTCTGTGTTTGTTGTTGTGTTCGTG
>Ga0224511_10005298_pt1 | contig 10069 bp, 9 predicted proteins | sample SF_May12_sed_USG_2_FD_169988 | JGI IMG/M metagenome (GOLD analysis project Ga0224511, IMG submission 169988) | Sediment microbial communities from San Francisco Bay, California, United States - SF_May12_sed_USGS_8_1 | ecosystem: Environmental > Aquatic > Marine > Sediment | place: USA... | reverse complement strand
GGGGTCCTAAGGCTTCCTCTCCTCTGGAATCACTGCGCTTACCTCTATAACCATCCCGATCCCAAACTCTACAGGAAAAATACAATTATAACCCGTGAGACTTCTCCGTAAAGCAACCATATACCCATAGACATAACAGGTGCTAACGTGACAGCGCAGTTTTAGGTCGATTGAATATTACCAGATGCCTGGGTAAAACAAAAATGAAAAATCAGCATATCTCACTTGTGCTGGCTAAGCAAAGCCTTCTTTTCACGCTCCACTTGCTGTTTGAGCTTAGTCTCGTGGAAGCTAGTGGGCAAACCCATCTCTCTCATGATGCGATCCTCAACGGATTCGGTCTTCGAGTCAAAGTCGTATTCTGACTCAGTTTGTCGGTAGTCCGGTTTAGTAGCCATCCCCGGCTCTGGATTATATCGGTCTCTTGGCTCTAAATCATTTCTATTTCTCAGTTCAGAACGATACTGGTGCCTTGGCTCATGATTGTAATCGAACTCGCGTCTGTATCCATTATCATAATCCATGTATGGGTCTGTAATAAAACGCTTGAGCAACTTCGAGTATAATAGTACCAACATACCAAAATATTGCATGCGCAATTGTAATAAAAACACCCAAAACAGTTAGCCATTTCAAAACTTTCACTACAACACGTGTCACTGCAGCTGTTTAATTGTTTCTACGGATCAGATCAGATCAGAAGCTATGTTTTATTCATTGATGTGGATGATTGAATGAAAAATGGAACCTACCTTCAATGGGCCTAGGGGCAGGATATCTTTTCAATCCCCCAGGGGAAGATAACCTGGCTCCGGATGAACTGGAGTATGGAGGAGGTAAATCCACAGATCGAGATGGTAGACCTGCTGACATCATCCTCGGCGGCAGCGGTGGTGGCGCCAGTGGAGTGAACTTTGGCATCGGCGGAGGGGGCGCCAATCTTTTCTCTGCAGATTCTGGCGGTGATTGTGAAGGTGGCGGAGGTGTGGGAGGGGCCACAGGCTCAGGAGGTGGAGGCGGTCCAGGCTCAGGTGGTGGTACTGGTGCGACTGGCGGGGGAGGGACCGGTTTAGAAGGGGGAGGTCCGGACGGACGTTTGCCAGAGGGTGGCACAATAGGCGGCAGCTCTGTGGGAGACACAACAGGCTCTGGGGAACCATCCTCCTCATCATCATAAGGCACTATACTGAGCACTCGACCTAGTGCAACAGGACCCAAAACCGGTTGGGGTTTAGAAGGTGGAACAGGTGGCGCTATGGGTGCTGGAGATTTAGAATTAGAAGAACCTGGTTCAGCGAGAACTTTTGATTCAGCTTTCGGTTTGACTTTGGGTTTTTTTGAGTTGATTGGTTGAGCACTGTTAGTTTCCTCATCTGAAGAAAGAAATCATGTTTTGTCAGACATGGATCCCAGGGTAACAGTGCATCAATTGCGCCCGAGACAAGCACCTACCTTGCCAATCAATGATCAAGGAATGCGATGTATCGATGCTCAAAAAATCAATGAGAACCCACACTGATCACCGAAATAAAGTACTTGCTGAACTATGACCAAGGATAAACGCAAGACTGCCAAGTAACCCAGCAGCTCGCTATTTTACAGACTCATCGCACCTTTGTTGGCAGACAGTGCCTCCTCCGGCACTCCAGTAGCCACAGCGATCCGCTTGGAAATCACTAATGAGATTCGTGCAATTTCATCCAAAAACTCTTGCTTCATCAGTGCATTCGTCACTAAAACATAAAATATTGCGTACCCCATTGTGTTCGAACGTCAGGGTCTAATGTGAAGCCAAGGCATGAACGATTTTACGTACCCGGTAGCTTTTGCTGCTCTACTGGCTTGGAGTCATCTTTTGCCAGAGCAGCAGGGGCCGGTTTTGGCTTAGCTGCCACATCAGGTTTCGTGGCATGGATGGGTGGTGGCAAGATTGGCCCGGACTCTTCTCTATTCTTGGTATCAAATGACCGGTTGAGCTGGCTAACTTCAGTTAGTTCACGATCTAAACGCTCCTGTTCCTGTTGAGTTAATAAGAAGGGGGATCAGTTGGTTCTCACGATGAGAGGGAATTCATACAAGTGGTATCCGTGATACTGGTTACTGCAGAGGACAGGGCACAGAGGACAGGACTGCGTGACAGGGCACAAGAAGTCCCAAGTCACCCAATGACTGTGCGCGATAACCCATTGTCTATTTCACTTGTGGATTTCTGTTTCCGGGCAGCGCTGCCCATGGCATTTTCTGAGCGGTAAGTGAGTAGTTATTGCTTGAGAAAAAACTCGAGTACTTTCCCTGTCAACATCATTTTTTTATTGTTCTGTTCGAGCACTTGGCCATCCTATTTAATGGTCATCCTAGACCAAGGATTTTTGGAGTGGTAGGCCTAGGAATTATGCGAAGAGCCCAATTTCGCAGTAGGCACTCAGCATAAATATAACTTGGATCCAGGATCATTCGACCTTGATCCAAACTCTCTACCAATTGAGCTATCCTAATATCCCATTTCATGTGATTGTTAATCAGAAATTCAAATTAACAATCATCCCGGGCACCAACCTGTCGTAACCACTCTCGTTCCTGCTCAATTCTCTTTGCTTCTGCATCGATGGCCGCCTTTCGTGCTTGTATTGATTCACGGCTTTCTCCGGCAGACGTGCTTAGGCACAACGATTTTATCGCTTCATGCTCCTCTGCACTAAACTTGAACCCTACCAAGATCACAATTACGCAGTCCCATGATAAATCAGTTCTCTACCAGCCCTGGATTTCTAAGCTGACTTCAACACAACTGATGCCATGTCTCGGATTTTGGGAGAAGTCTAGGTGAGTTGAACTTAACTAGTTTTTTAAGAGCTAGCAGAATAAATACATTATCAGTGGATAGCATGCTGGACCAGAAACCCTCGTGCGCTACATTGTCTTTCACCCAAATCAAGACGAGATAAAGAAGGCTCACCAAAGGGATAATCTTCTCTATGGAGTACATGGCTGCAGGCAGAAAGTGTCCAAATGACGCACACTGGGCAACACTTCTGACACTTCCTAAGTACCCACCTTTACTTGCCGCCTTAGCTGCGTTCAATTCTCTTTCTCTTTCCATGGAACTGGACGGTGAATCGACCGAACGTGGTCTCTCGCTGCGACTAGTCTTATGTTTACTGCGATCGCGCAGCCGGCCCTCTCGCGAGCCGGAAGTCGATGATGAGGAGCTGCCTGGATGTGGCCCTGACCTGGCATGCTGAGGGGGTGGTTCCCTAGGCTCACTGGAAGTAGCCATGCGATGCATTCGCAAAATCTCATCTCGAATGTCCTCAACTGCCTTGTTTTTGTCTTCACCTCTAAAGCGAGATATAAAAGCTAGGAAATACCAAACTGAATCAGCTTTCACAAAGCGTAGATAGAAAGCCTGACTATTACCCCAAATCAGATTGAACAGTTCACTTGTATACAAGCCGTCCTCCGCAATCAAGATGACTAATTTTTTCCTTCAGTAAACAGAGTTAAAAGTATCATAAAAACTTACCCATTCATTTCAGCCTGTTTTTGATTCCGCCCATGTGAAGGACCTTCATCTATCGCAGGTTTGCTCTTGAATCGATCCTCAACTTTTGGCGCTGAACTCATTCGTCGCTGTTTAATATCCTGTGACCTAAATTCTTGCGGCACAACGCTCGGAAAGCGGGCTTCATGTGATCCATCGCTGTGTAACCTCGTAACATCAAATGAGCTACTGTTAGGGGTACGAGGTCCCCTTTCCGCCACAAGCCCGATTGGACTGTCAGGTGAGTCTGCACCCATATCTACCCAATCGTCACACTGCTCCTCCTCCACGCGCAGTTCTGGAAGTGGCTGCGCGGGTTTGACTTTGGCAGTCTCTATGGTATCTCTCCTAATATCCCTGGGTTGGGAGTTCGGGCTGTCCTGCTTTAGACGCCGATCTGGACGAATCGACGGCCGCACGACTCTGTCTCGTTTGAAAATCTTATCGGGATTATTATAAGGATTAGACTTCACAGAACGATCATGACGAGGTTTGCCAAAGTCATTAGCATAAGGATTGCGTTTCGGGTAATTCTGTTCTGGACGGTTTGGGCCTCGATCAGGCTGATGCCAATATGACCGCTGCTACAAAACAATGATACCTGACTTGTTAGATGACAAAGTGTAACACTAGTGTACCTTTACTAGTCAGAGTGGTAGAGTGGGTCAAGTTGTGTTTTAAATCTCAATGTCCCAATTGACTTACAGTAGCAGGATTATGTAGACTTAGCACACACTTACAGATCTCAATTAGCATGCGAAATGAGGTCTAAAAGCAATAAGATCAATTCTGACGCTCTTTCCATCACAATAAATCAAGGACATTTGATTGCCATTGTGACATACCTCTTGTATTCGGTTGGGGTTTGGCCGATGAGCAGACCCATCACCCAAGGAGGAAGGGGCGGGGGCCATGGTTGGCGTAGTACGGATAGATGATCTCAGTGCCTCCTGAACTTTTTGCATCCGCTCAGTAGCAGTCTGAGGAGCGGGCACTGGTACCTATAGAGTAGATAACACTAATGAAAATAGTAAATTGTTAGACCTAACTTTGTTAAAGCAACACGCTTTAGGGCCTGCCACACGACGGCGATTTTGCAATAAGCTAAATGCAAATCGCGGAGAAATCGCAATTCGCGCTCCTAGCCGAACGATTGCGATCACTATTCGCGAACTACCAGGATTTCCCGCAGTCACATGACCGAAGCCAATGATACTGCGTAGTTGGTGTCATATCGAGGTTCTATTTCCGGTCAAACTGTCGTTAGAAATCGTGCGTGGGTATTGTGCTCGTAGTCGGACTCAACTAGCTGCTGTTCGCAGGTAAATTTGGCCAGATTTCATTCTATAATCACCTCTGATACTCTGGCTTTCATGAATTTGATTATTTCTTGCTCTACGATGATGACTGCTCCCAACTGGCTCAAATAAGGTTTCAAGTCAGACGTAATTGTCATTCTGACTTTCTACTTTATAGCCTTTGGATTCCTACGGGTTATGGAAGTGCTTTGTAAGCGCGATTTTATTCAGCATGCTAGAACTGCAGTTTCGCGCGCGCGAAACATCTATTGCAAATTCGCAATACAATTTTTCACGTAACGTTTGCGATTTTTCCGCGATTTTTTTTCGCAAATTCGACATCGTGTGACAGGCCCTTTCAGGTCAAATCAGCAACAACAACTGATAACAAATTAAACTAGATGGGAAGTTATCGCAAGATTAAAGCAACGACCAGCAGTTATTACAGACCTTCGGCTTCTGAAAAGGATGAAAAATACACTTGTGAGAAAAGTGATGAGGAATCGTGTTAAATCACAGACAAAACTAAAATATGGAGATGAAATGCGGAATTACTGCGGATAGGGTGAGGGCTCTAAACCTATAATCTAATAAGGCGATCTTCTTTTACATGGACTGAATCACCAAGGCAATATCTTGTTTCCGACCGGTGTGCGCAAGAGAAGGTAACTCTGATGGGCATGTCATTCATTTGTTAAAAGTCATGATTCAAAGTCGACGATAGTACAAGCTTAAATGGCATTTGAATCAGAAGGGCACAAACCTCTGGTCCTAAGTCGACTATACTATTCACTAAAACGATCCCAATCTACAGGATGCTTGCTCCAGTATCTATGTAACCTACCACCTGCTTTTTCTTTTTAGGAATCTTCGGCATGCCAAAGGTGGCTATTGCTTGAGACCATGGGTCTAAGGATTTCTCAACAGGTTTGGTTTTCTGGGTCACGGTTACACTGCTCGTAGAATCTTGCTTGGTCGATGAACTGTCTTCAACCTTGACAGATTTTTCTTTCGTTGGCTGAAAAAAAGACAAGGGAATTTAAATCGAATCAATAAATTTTTGCTGAAGTGAACTTTTATTTGGATGACCTTACTAGCTCGGACTATGTGGTAGCTAGTCCACTGTTTTATCGCCCAATTGCCTAAGGTTACCAGAATTAACCACAGCAGATATTATTGAATGCCGATGGTTGTCTCTATTTAGGATCAGGGAAAACCAGCAAAGCACTACTTATAATTTCAACTTCCTCCAATTTTACGTTCAATTTTGAGTTCTACCCGATGTTATGAGGGAGTAAAAATCATTAGGTTACTAAGTTTAAGTAATTAGATCCCATTTTCTTTCTATTTGAACCATTTGGGCCGTAGTTATTCGAGTGACCGATAATCGTTTTTTTTTTAAAAGACCACTCGCTGTCGCTGGAATGAATGCGGAGTTGCCTCCCTTTATGAATGGGGACCACAACTCCGAAAGTGTGTCTACATTCGACCGTGACATAACCCCTTTAATGTTGATAACATACATATTTTTATGTATCAATCACTAACCAGTTTGGACTCCTCGTCATCAGTCGACAGTTTTCTTTTCTTGTCTCTGATTCGGGCCTCCTCTTTCGCCTTGACCCGTTGCTCTTTCTCTCGCTCCCTCTCGCGTTGTCTAGCTGCATGAAATTTCATGCAATCCAGTATTTCTACCCTGCACTCCCTACACTGTTGTAACAATGCCGCTATCTGCGACGAATACGTGAGAGTATCCACTTTCGTTGGCATAGGGGAGTTTTCCATAGTGGTTTCGGCCTTCACAGTAGCACCAATTGGGTTCATCTCACTGGTTTCAGATGTTTTCGACTCCAGAAAGCTAGGAGAACTTGGCTTGTCTGTATGGATATCAGCTGTTCTATCAGGTAAAATGTTTGTATGTTTGTCCACTTGTTCCATCAAATTGGGTCCAGTTAGACTGTTATCCATTGCCAAATTAGGAGTGTCGTTCAATCCCGATACAGATTTAGTAACTAATTCTGTCAGGATTTGAGTTATGATCTCCATGTCAGATAGTGGAGAGATGCTCTTAGGCGCGGGTTCTGCTTTGAGCGGTACTGCTTTAGCGACAGAGGGAGTGTGACCGAGCGCATTATCCACCTTTGTATCATCCGAGACAGATTTGGTGCCATTTGCACTGACGTCTTCGGGTTGGGATGGTGAGAAGTTCGTTGGGGGTCCCCGACATGTGTGAACTACCAGCTGGTCAGTTGATGGCAGTGACTTAATGAGCTGGTCGAATTCCTCTTGAGATAGTGACCGGTTATAGTTGACTGTGCTCTCCCGTGCATCATCCATTACCTGAGTGACTAGCTCAGTAACATCAGGTGTATTTATTCGAGTATCCATGGGCTCGTCAAGCCTCAGGCCCACTGAAACACGATCACTCACTGAATCGGTTGATAGACTACGAACTTCAGGGTCTGTAGATGCAACATTTAATGTAGTCGGTGCATATTTTTCACATATTGATGCGGTTGATGGCTCATCAGCAGGAGTTTCTTGGTTTAAGTCGAGAGGTTTGAAGCTTTCCATAGGTTTGATCCCTGGGTCAGTTTCAACCCGCGTAAGCGACCGGGGCTTAGCATTGTCCGATTTAGTCACTATTTTACTAGCATCTTTAGAACCTAGTTGTTCCTTTTTCTTGGGAGCTTTCAGCCGCTCTTTTTTCTCCTGGCGTTTCTTCTCTTTTTTCTCCGCTTTTAACCGAGCTTTCTCTTCAGCTTTTTTCCGCCGTCTTAGCTCCTTTTCTTGCTCACGGCCCATTTTATCCATCGATTTCTTATTACTGCCATCTACCGAGTTAGTTTCATCAACCTTAGGCTTGACATCATCCCTAGTCTGAATGCTAGGCTTGACTTCAGCTCCAGGTTTACTTTCATTTTTAGGTTTGCTGTCCTTTTTAGCCTTGTCGTCATTTATAACCTTGTCATTCTGTTTAGGCTTGCCGCTAGCTTTAGGCTTGCTGTCAGTTTTGGTCTCGACTTTTAGCGGAGTGGCTTGTTTGAGTGGCCGGATGGGTATACTTCCCAACTTATCATCATCAGAGCTCGACACAGACGAGATACTCCGCGGTCGCTTTACACACCCCGGGTCAGCGGGCAACAGTTGGGTTGACAGTCTTTTGAGTACTGATCCCAGATTTTCTTCATCCGAATCGGACGAATCAGAGTCAAGGCATTCTCGCGACTTTCCCAGTGAATCTTTGGCCTCGCTAGAGTTTGATTTCTTTGTTGGTTTTGCATCCGTTTTGCCCTGTTTAGCTGAATGGTCGGACTGAACGTTTTGTTTAGTCGGTATCTCCTTGGCTTTCGTTTGTCTTCCTTTTTTCACGGAAGCCGCGCTCAGCTGTTGCACGAGTTTCTCATTGTCTGTGGTCTTCTGAGGCACCCAGCCTCGACGTTTTCGCCGATACAAAAATAGATCTTGAGGCGAGAGTAATTTCGATAATTGTCGAACTTTGATACAGTCTTTTCCGTCCAAGCTCAGTCGATATAGCCTTACGCAGCAATTTGAGGTCTGAAACAGAAAGTAAAAGTTTCAAGAACACAAACATCTGCCCATTTATTCTCAGCCGGAACAAAGAAATGCACCACAGTCTTGGAACATTCTAGTTATGTTGGTACAAATGATCATTGTTACATCAAACCTAGTTGCGACAAGTCGTTATTGCTGTTAAAGTATGGATGACGAGGTAAATGTTTTTGAGTCAAATTACAGTGCACCAGGCGCAGCAGAAGTGCCCTTAAATTCCCGCCAAAAATGAAAAGTTGGCACCCTCTGAAAAACGTTTGGAAAGGGCGGAGTCTGATCGGCCATTCATATGACATACAGTATACTGTCGCTAGGTTGATGACAAATCAACGGCCAGGCACTCAAAATTGATCACTTTCTACCCGGCTGTTCAAGGGGAGTGTCCTAATATTTGAGGCACCTCATCACCACTGACACATTCCCGCGATGGTACACAAGAGCGGTATAGGTCTAGGGTGGCAGCATTTGCCCCAGCTCTCCCAAACTGAGCATAAAGAGAGCCATGTTTGGCCGATATTGCGCAGGTATTCCCGGGAATGCCCGTGACCTGCCACAATTATCATGCTAAATGGTAGAGTTGACGCCATGACTTCAACTGGCAGAAAACCATACAGACTACAGAGTCAGACAGCCACATGGAATAAGACTAGGTTGCAAACATACGGCTGGACTGTCTACGCGATAAGAGCGGTCGTTTGGCTCTTAGTAACTAACACAAACTAAAAGACCGTTTTTGAAGAGGTGAGTAAACTCAGTTGGTCACCAAGTCAGTGTCACTCACTGATTGCGAGTTGGACTGGAGTTGAGACAGATAAACTCAGTGAATTCATAAGTCCTTGTTCTCGTTTTCGGGTCCATTTTGCGCTCGTACTTCGATCCCAGTAGTAAGAAGCGTGACAAAGTTTTAGAAGTTGGACCTTGGCTACCCATCGCGCAGGCGTGCAAATGTAATAACGAGGACCTGCTGTGATAGCTTTTGTCACGCAGGCAAATTCACCTCAGTAAAAGTTCATTTGAGAATGCCAACATTTAACCGTATTTTTTCACTACATCGTCTGCTCAATATGAGCTTTTATTGGAATCAGACAGGTTTTGAGACACGGTGATTGCGACAAGCCGAAGAAAAATTTGCCTCGTCACCTATCCTTTAATTGAATTTGAATTACTCAGGACTAAGGTTGAAAAGGTTTCCTTTTTGTATGAAATATTTCGGTACCGATACACTGTTTGTGTATCGGTTACATAATACCTGATACTCTCAGAGGGAGGAACGAATATGTTCCTGATACTCGACGCACTATACACCTACTTACCCAGTAAAAGATATCATTGCGTGAAATTTATTGTAGCTTTTGCAACCAACTACGCTAATTAAGATGCACAAAGTTAATAAGTTGCCCTATTTCTACACCACTCAATATGGAGGTCAAGGTCACCTAGTTGACTAAACTCGCAAAAACGGGGGTGTGGATAGAAGTTTAAAGCTACTGTACTGCACCTACTAAGTTACTACTAGCTAGTACTAGAAGCTAGCTGTTTTAGTCGAGTACTAGCAAACTTCATAACCATTGGTTGCAGGTGAGCCAGTTATCGAGAGTATGAGTGTCGAATGCATTTTGATTGTAACTGATATCTATTTCTATACTGAATCTTCGTG
>Ga0224511_10005297_pt1 | contig 10069 bp, 2 predicted proteins | sample SF_May12_sed_USG_2_FD_169988 | JGI IMG/M metagenome (GOLD analysis project Ga0224511, IMG submission 169988) | Sediment microbial communities from San Francisco Bay, California, United States - SF_May12_sed_USGS_8_1 | ecosystem: Environmental > Aquatic > Marine > Sediment | place: USA... | reverse complement strand
AGGAAAAAGAGGGAAACTCCCGCGAAAGCATTAAATGTCATTTTCAGCATATATTTACAAACATAATTTACTGGTGTCTAGCAGCCATCCAATTTAGGGTTTTCTAAAACGGGGAATTTTGCAAATGTTTTAGTACTTGATTGCATCTTAGATTTAAGATAGCTGGTTTAAATCGAATGTGAATGTGGAAAAAAAGCATTGACATGAATGGCCATTGAATTGTTCGACACGAAATGTAATTTGAGGCTCCGCTTAAGGAAGTAAAGTGGTTAAAAACTTCCGTCAAACATTTTGAAACGTAAAACAAACAGTGTCTACCATAGCAAATGGACACAACTTTATTTTCCTTTTTGTTATTTATGATTCTTTTGGTAAAAATTAACCACGCGAAGATTAAGAAAATATTTAATATTGCCAGTTCAGGTATAATGGGGGAAAAGTGAGACAATTTACTAATTTGATGCACATCTGCCAAAACACAGCCATGACTGCAGAGGCTATATAATGCCAATAAGGCGACAGTGTGATGAACAACAACCAAAAATATTTATCATTGGATACGGCGGAATACTCACTCAGCAGAATAAAAAGTTGTTTTAGCACACATTGTGTTCGAAACATCAAAATCACGAATTTTTATTATCCAGGTGTGTTTTACTTTTATGTTAACTGCTGTTTTTTCTCTTAATTAAACGTTTATGGGGTGCATATTTATGTATATGTTTTTAACTAGGCATAAAGTATTAGGGCACAGCATAGTCTTTGAAGTAAATATATTCAGACGGTATATTTAGGATATTTTCGTTCTAATGTTTTTGGTATATTTTGCGTTACGTTAAGACACCAAGCCCAATTTCCTTTTAAACATTGATACCTAAAATCAATGGCTTGCAACGGTAATTTTTACTTGCATGCTTTACGGGGAATAAACTAATACTAGTATTCCACTGTTCGTCTCTATATATTTTTTCACTACAATGGAAATGAATTGTTATTACAAAGTCTATAGGACGCTGATGTTGTTTCGTACTCCGGCATACTTTTATAATGTCAACGTTATGTTTACAAAGCCGGACACACACGACGTCAATATGACCACATCATAACGTTATTGTTTTCCGCGCTTTGACGTTTTTGGTTGTTTTGCATACGAGAAACAGAAAATGTGTCGAATCGTTGGTGTAAGATTTTTTCACTCGTGATCATACAAATAATATATTTCCTATTAATGATAACTCGGGGAAAAATATATCTTACATCAACATTTAACAAATTTCCACTATTTTCTTAATCATATATTTAATGAGTGTGACGTGTTGTTGTTCATTTTTGATACGAGGTTCTCGAGGGTTGTTGTACGCTGAACGCGAAGGGCCTACATGCAGTACGCATACGTTCTGTCACTAGCGTGGTAACATCGACAACATCACAAACATCTACATTATAAGATATAATGCACTTGAAAATATATTACTTTTTCTTTTATGATTTACGGTAAAATAAACTTATACTCCACTGTTCGCCTATATTTTTCACTACATAGACAAATATGACTGTTAAGCCCTTGTATTGACGTTAATAACTCTGGGCACACACGGCGTTTTTGAGCTCTTTTATTATAAACGAAACAGATTTTTTTGTAAATTTGGTTTAAGATAGAAATTTATAGAAATAAAACATAGACAATCACACATTTTTACACATGGCTTTGCCATCGTGAAATTTTGCTTGATATAATGACTCGTATAATAAATTTATATCCCACACAAACATTCAACACATATCCTCTATTTACACCACATTTAGTTATAAATATTGCATTTTAGGCATCCAGATAATGCAGGTATGTCATATTCTTTATATTTCAGCATGGCGTCGGCAGCTGAAACACAAAATCAGCAGAACTTTGTGCGACTACATCTACTCCTCCTAGAATCAACACGAGTTGTAAGAGCCAAGTTCGACTCCTTTGTTCCACCCGGTCAAATAAAAACATGGCTGCCAAAAGAAAAGGATTTAAAGAAGGCGAACATTAAAGATTACCAAATCAAGCATTTGAAGAAGAATCTGAACTCACAGCAGTTTGACATATCCCTGCTGATAGCATTATTGCGACATTTTTGTTTCACAAATGGCATAAAGCAGCCATTTTGGAATGAGCAAGACAATAACAAAATATTGCCGTCTATGCAATGTGATATTGCGCACATTGTTCGGATACGAAATTTGAGAAATGAGGTTTGTATTTTCTTTTAATGACGATCATAAAATAAAACCTTTTTAATTTAAATGTCATTCATTCTACAGGGAAAATGGCATGCGTCCTTAAAAATTGCCCCTAGAAAACAAATATGTAAACAACAAATCTCTAAAATGTTAAGATAAACAAGTTACATTGTGTATTCGAAAAGCGCCACGAACTTTTATACATGTATTTGGTGTATAACACCATTTAGAGGTCCTATGCTTCCTGAGGGTTTTCCGTTTCATCAGTTTAATTTAACTCTACCAACGTCGTTCAAAATATGCCCCATCCAAAGAATCACAAGTTTACATTGAATAATAAAAAACACATCTAAATAATGATCCTGGTTGACCATCTAATCAAACCATTACAATGGCTTCAGTCGGTTACAAAAGTAGGTAAATAAGGAAAAACTCATAGAACAAAAAGGTAGACATCCTTCATTTTCGAAATTTTGTTTGAACTCTTATAATTGCTTTCAGATGAGCCACGCCCCGTCTGCAGGTCTTGATGACCACGTGTTTAATACGCACTGGAGCACGCTAGCAAACGTAAGTGACCAATATTTATTGTTAAGAATCAGTGTATATTGTCTTCAAAACCTAAACATTTTAACGCCATGTTTACTTACCATTTATACGTGAACTTGAAACGTGATCGTGAAGCGCGAACGTGAAAAATCAAACAAACGATTTTCTAGTGTATGTATTCCATATCGGCGTGAGCGCGATGTAAACGTGAAACGCGAATTTATGACATGTGACAGTGTAACGCGAACGTGAAACCGATCACGCACAACATTCAAGGGCGAGGAACAAAAATAAGAAGACCCCTTTCTATGCGAGAGGCAACAGAGACACTAACTGAATCCATCACAAATGCCCTGTACTGTATGACAGTCTCTTAAATAGTACACGGACACAAAGACATGTTTGTCAAAGCTTCATTTTTCAGGCCTATCTTCGTTATTTTCCACTAAGTTGAGGAAAGTCCAAAATGTTCCTCTTTTTATCAAAATATAACGTATTCACTATCTATGTTTTCATTTGTGCTTGCGTACATGGATGTAAGCAAAACCACACATAAGAGTAGGAAACTGCGACAATTAGTAAGGACATGCTTTCTTGCTAACGTAAAGAACAATGCATGTACAATAATTGTTTTCAGACACGCTAACCTGATGAATGGAATAGTGTGAACGTGAAAACTGACGCCTCGCGTTCAAGTTTTACGCTCACGCTAAACTTTCACGTCGCGCTCCCGTATGAATGGAATACCGGTCTTAGACCTCGTTTGTACATATTGTAATTAAAGCTGCTGCTTGCGAGATTTGCGCTAAAATTACTGCGTTACTTTACGTGATTGCCAATTTAGGTCATGTACATAAGTATGACTATCCTATCAAGGCTAGGGCTAGATCCAATTATAACTGATCTAGAGATAGGTACTGCACTTGCCATGGGGTAAAAAGTTCGATGAAATAGTGAGCATAGTTAAATAGTGCAATACAATAAAAAACGCCACATTAAACATACAACTCATAAACATAACAAACACAATTTGGCTTTATTTATAACCTTGTCTTAAACTGAACGGAATTTTACTATGACATTTCAATGTTTTAACATATGACCTTACACATTAATACACTGGTTAAATTTCTCAACTCTTGAATAGCCAATTGAACAGTTTTCAGAGAAAAGCAATAAAACAGGTTTTCCATATATATATTAATATTGAGAAATAAGCTCTGTAAGCATTTATATGATTGATATTGTGACTTGTGCCCACATTGTTTGCAACATTCTTTGTTTGAACATCTCTTCAATTTATATTTTCATAAGTTTAATTTAAAAAAGTGCCCTAAATAGCATCAATGCCTTCAACATTGTCATTGTCAGGGGCCAAGGACACTCCTGTCTCGTCTTTAAAAAGTTATAATTTATAAATATAAATCCTCCGGCAAGAACTCCTTCCGCGAGATATGCAAAATACTTCTCTGCAGTGTTGTGGCCAACAGATTCCGTTTGATGATTGTCATAACACGATTAACAAGCTAACAGTATTTCATTGATAATATGGAGGTTGCGATAAGGATTGTGACTTCAACGCGTCACGTGAAAACTACTGTTTGAGTACATTGTCATCCATGTATGTGTATCGCCTTCAGGTTAGCCTGTAAAAAGAGACGTGAGTGTATGCTTTGTCAATTACCTTTCAGGCTATTGTGGCACTTGGTACTTCTTGTGGTTTGACTAATCTGAACAATGAAATCGAAGACCTCAAAACAAGACCACTGGATCCGTTTACACCTAAAATGGAAAACTTGCGAGGTACTTAGTAACTTGATTGTAAAGAAAATAATTGTGAAATTCCACGTTTTTAACGAAATTACTACTTAAAACAAAAGAATGTGTCTTTTCGTCCGGGTTGACAAAAATGTCCTTATTTAGTGTCACTTGATCAGTTGCATTGTTTGCTTCAAGATAAAACTGCTTTCTGTCACATTTTCGAAACTGTTTGTTTAATCCTTTGAAACTTAACTCTGAGTGAAATGCTGTATTTTAGCAAGTATAGTCTTACTTTAATTTATATGTTTTTGTTTTACAGGCTCAACCCTCAATTTTCTTCAATCGAATGGCGAAAATCATTTTGTAAAAACAGGACTCTACTCAAAAGCAATAGATATACTTTTGGACAAACATTTGGTAATATTAACAGGAAACCCTGGCGAAGGCAAGACGGCAACGGCTGCAAATCTTGCTCTTGAATGTTCCTCAGACCGAAAACATTGTGTCAAACTTGAATGTGCTCGTGATTGGGAAGACATCAACTGGTCGTTGCAATGTTTTACCACTGTGATCATTGACGATATATTTGGTGGCATATCCCTGGATCATGAGCGCCTGAAAGACTGGAAGACAGTTTTAGGCGACCTTGAGCAACGTGCGAAGAAAAAGGAACTGTACGTTATTATTACCTCTAGACATTACATCAAGGAAGAAGCAAGAGAGAATATGGACAGGATTACATTATTCGGGGAAGATTCTGGGTACATCCTTCGTCTAGATTCACTCGAAATTTCATCAGGAGAGATGAGGCTTATATTGGAAGCGGTTATTGAGAGAAATGGAATGAAGGACACTTTTGACCGAAATGGCATTAATTTGGACCATTGTGTAAGAAACGCTAGAGGTGTGCTGAGCAAGAGAGATGAATGTGTTTTCGGCTTTCCCGAATGCTCGGTAATCTTTGCGACCGAAGCAATAATATGTCATGGGTCAGACTTTTTTCTGAAGCCGGAGGGTCATTTTAAAGGTTATATAGAACAGTTGTACAAAGCAAAAGACGTTGAACAGTTTTATAAATTTCTAGCCTTAGTTATTGTTTGGGCAGAACGAACACAAAAAATTGATGAAGGCGATATTAGAAATCCGAAAAACGTATCAGTCCATTTTCATGAAATTGCGGACTGTTTTGGAATTGACATTAACATTCAGCTAATAGAAAACATCAAATTTGCATTGGACGCGTATTCAAATTTTTTACTGTTGTATATCAACCGCTCAGGGGAGTACACTTTTACTCACAATGTGATAGGGGAAATGGTAGGCGTTGTTTTAGGTGGGCACAGAATTGTGGAATGCATTCAACTTTGTCAACGGGACTTTTTAATGGAGCGTTTGACTCTGTCTGATGAAGGCGAGTTTAAAGTGACAGTCCCACAAAGAATGTATACAGCTTTGTGCGAGAAATTTGTCAGAATGATGTGTCGTGATGGTTGCAATGCTAAAGGCAGCATGTCACAGCCTGACCTAGATGTCGAACTTTTTGCACACAAAGCTTTTAAAAATGAAGAATTTGTAAACGCTTTCGTAACATTCATCCTTAGAGAAGACAAAAGGAATTACTAAGCGCAGTTAAATGCCCCCGTTAACAAGTATTTTATCGGTAAAACTCACATGTACCTTTTGGACTTTATATTGGAAAATAAGCATTTTGTTCTTGCGAAAGAGATGGTTCACAGAATAAAATATATCTTCAGATATGGCGCTAAAGTATCGGGCCATAGTATAAACATTGTTATGCACGAACTGCCAGTGTTATTAGAAGAGTTAGTTCAGTTTGAGGGAGCTGAAATTAATGGCTTATGTTGTGTTTCTCTTTCGGATGAAGAAGATGGATTTGAAGATGAGTATTGGTCATATCCGCTAGCACTAGCGGAACGGACTTACCCGGTATTTTTTTATGCAATGAGAACCTTGTTAAAACACTGTAAGGATGTAAACCAGATGATACATGGAAAAGAGACAGCTCTTCATGTTGCTGCCAGAATTCAAGACTCGGTGCTTATGGCAGAGCTTCTTCGTCGCAGTGAATCAGATAGCAATGCCAGAGACGACTGTGGGAGAACACCATTGCAAATCGCTGGATCTAATGGGGATATTCGTACAATGGAACTTCTTGTAAATAACGGTGCTGATGTAAACGTTAACAACAGTGCAGGAGAGACGCCATTACACCTTGCAGTACGTAAATGCAGCAAAACAGAAGTAAAACTTCTATTGGATCACGGTGCCGATGTAAACCTGATGGACGAATACAACTACACAGCCCTTCACTACGCTGGTTGGTATGGCAATGATGAGATATTAGAAGAGATAATTAACTACAATGCGGACATCAATGCCAGGAATACTAGAGGACAAACGCCATTACATATTTCGGTATATAGGAAAAACATAGCAACTGTAAAACTTCTATTAGATCACGATGCCGATGTACACCTGATGGACGAAGACAAAAAGACAGCGCTTCACTTTGCTGTTCGATGGGCAGATGTTGATATATTAGAAGAGATAATAAACTTCAAGGCAGACGTAAACGTAAAGAACAGTGCAGGAGAGACGCCATTACACCTTGCAGTACGTAAATGCAGCAAAACAGAAGTAAAACTTCTATTGGATCACGGTGCCGATGTAAACCTGATGGCCAAATACAACTACACAGCGCTTCACTACGCTGGTTGGTATGGCAATGATGAGATATTAGAAGAGATAATTAACTACAATGCGGACATCAATGCCAGGAGTACTAAAGGACAAACCCCATTACATATTTCTGTATTTAAGAAAAACATAGCAACTGTAAAACTGCTATTAGATCACGATGCCGATGTACACCTGATGGACCAATACAACTACACAGCCCTTCACTTTGCTGTTCGGTGGGCAGATGTTGATATATTAGAAGAGATAATAAACTTCAAGGCAGACGTAAACGTCAAGAACAGTGCAGGAGAGACGCCATTACACTTTGCAATACGTAATAACAGCAAAACTGAAGTAAAACGTCTTTTAGAACACGGCGCCGATGTAAACCTGGCGGACAAAGACAACGAGACAGCGCTTCACTATGCTATTTGGTATGCAGATGCTGAGATAATACAACTGCTTATTAACTTCGAGGTGGACGTAAATGCCAAAGGTAGAAGAGAAGCGACGCCATTACACGTGTCTGTATGTACCAACAACATAACAAATGTAAAACTTCTATTGGATCACGGTGCCAATGTAAACCTGACAGACGAAAACAACGCGACATCGCTTCACTATGCTATTCAATATGCAGGTGCTGAGATATTAGAAGAGATAATGAACTGCATGACAGACGTTAACGTCAAGAACACTGCAGGAGAGACACCATTACACATTGCAATACGTAATAATAGCGAAAGTAAAGTAAAACCTCTATTAGAACACGGTGCCAATGTTAACCTGTCTGACAGAAACAACGAGACAGCGCTTCATTATGCTATAAGGTATGGAGACGCTGAGATATTAGAAGTGATAATAAACTGTAAGGCAGACGTCAACGTCAAGAACACTGCAGATGAGACGCCATTACACCTAATTGAATACAGAAAACCTGAAGTACCACTTCTTTTAGAACATGGTGCCGATGTAAACCTGGTGGACAAAAGCAAAGATACGGCGCTTTACTACGCTGGTCGGCATGCAGACGTGGAGATATTAGAAGAGACAAAAATAATTAAGGCAGACGTAAACGTTACGAACAGTACAGGAGATACGCCATTACACCTTGCAGTACAAAATGGCAGCAAAATTGAAGCAAAACACGGGTATGCAAATGGTGAGATATTAGAAGAGATAAGAAACTGCAAGGCAGACGCAAACGTCATGAATAGTACAGGAGAGACGCCATTATACCTTGCAATACGATATGGCAGCAAAACTAAAGTAAATATTCTTTTGGAACACAATGCTGACGTAAACGTTATGAACCATTATAACGAAACAGCATTTGACATAGCTCTCGAGTATGGTTGTAATGAAATAATGGAGGAACTCTTAATTTGGGAATCTGATGTCAATAAACAGGATCTCTATGGGTATACAGCATTACACAGAAAAGCAATTAGTGGAGATATATTTGTGATCAAAATGCTATTGGAATATGGGGCTGATGTAAACATAAAAGATAGAACAGGTGTGGACGCATTTTATTATTCTGTTAGGTGTGGACACACGCAAGTTATACAGGAACTCTTAAAATACAAAGCAGATGTTAATGCCAAACATGCGTATGGTTTATCACATTTACATAGAAAAGTTATCAGTGGTGAACTAGATGTGGTCCAATTACTTTTAAATAACAAGGCTGATATAAATTCGACGGACGATCACAATATGACGCCACTTCAATATGCCATTAGGTGTAAACATTTAAATATAATCAAAGAACTTCTAAGGAACAAGGCAGACGTAAACGTCAAGAACAGTACAAGAGAGACTGCATTACACCTTGCAGTGCGTAATGGTGATGAAACTGAAGTACAACTTCTTTTGAAACACGGTGCCGATGTAAGCCTGACGGACAAAAACAACAAGACGGACGTAAACGTCAAGAACGATACAGGAAAGACGCCATTACACATTGCACTATGTAAAGACAGCAAAACTAAAGTAAAACTTCTCTTAGAACACGGTGCCATTGTAAACCTGACCGACAAAAACAACGAGACAGCTCTTCATTACGCTATTTTTTGTGAAGATATTGAGATATTAGCAGAGATACTAAAACGCAATGCTTGCGTCAAAGTCAAGAACAGTAGAGGGCAGACGCCATTGCACCTGGCCATACGTGACGGTAAAGAATCTCAAGTAAAACTTCTTTTAGAACACGATGCTGATGTAAACTTTGAGGACACAAACAACGAGACAGGTCTTCATTACGCTATCCGGTATGCAGATGCTGAGATATTAGAAGAAATAATAAACTTCAATGCAGACGTAAACGCCAAGAACAATACAGAAGAGACGCCATTACACCTTGCAGTACGTAATAACAGCAAAACTGAAGTAAAACGTCTTTTAGAACACAGCGCCGATGTAAACCTGGCGGACAAAGACAACGAGACAGCGCTTCACTATGCTATTCGGTATGCAGATCCTGAGATATTAGAAGAAATAATAAACTTCAATGCAGACGTAAACGTCAAGAACAATACAGGAGAGACACCATTACACCTTGCAGTACGTAACAACAGCAAAACTGAAGTAAAACGTCTTTTAGAACACGGCGCCGATGTAAACCTGGCGGACAAAGACAACGAGACAGCGCTTCACTATGCTATTCGGTATGCAGATGCTGAGATATTAGAAGAAATAATAAACTTCAATGCAGACGTAAACGTTAATAACAATACAGGAGAGACACCATTACACTTTGCAATACGTAATAACAGCAAAACTGAAGTAAAACGTCTTTTAGAACACGGCGCCGATGTAAACCTGGCGGACA
>Ga0224511_10005296_pt1 | contig 10069 bp, 6 predicted proteins | sample SF_May12_sed_USG_2_FD_169988 | JGI IMG/M metagenome (GOLD analysis project Ga0224511, IMG submission 169988) | Sediment microbial communities from San Francisco Bay, California, United States - SF_May12_sed_USGS_8_1 | ecosystem: Environmental > Aquatic > Marine > Sediment | place: USA... | reverse complement strand
GTGCTTCAATATTTTTAAAAAGTTACAATGTGGGCAGTGCGCCTAGATTGTTAGAAAGTCTCAATGTGGACAGTGTTCCAAGATTGTTAGAAAGTCTCAATGTAGGCAGTGCTCCAAGATTGTTAGAAAGTCTCAATGTTGGCAGTGCTCCAAGATTGTTTGAAAGTCTCAATGTAGGCAGTGCTCCAAGATTGTTAGAAAGGCTCAATGTAGGCAGTGCTCCAAGATTGTAAGAAAGTCTCCATGTAGGCAGTGCTCCAAGATTGTTAGAAAGTCTCAATGTAGGCAGTTATTATAAGAATGAAAGTTCTAGAGCTAATGCAGCAGTGGGCAGTGCTCCAAGATTGTTAGAAAGTCTCAATGTAGGCAGTGCTCCAAGATTGTAAGAAAGTCTCAATGTAGGCAGTGCTCCAAGATTGTAAGAAAGTCTCCATGTAGGCAGTGCTCCAAGATTGTTAGAAAGTCTCAATGTAGGCAGTTATTATAAGAATGAAAGTTCTAGAGCTAATGCAGCAAATATTCATGATTGGTATTAATTTATTAAATCTCGAATACATATAATCTCCGAAGCAGCAGTATGCATGTATACATACAATAATCAGTTTAAGTATAGTAAAGATGTATTTTGGGCCGGTGGCCTTTGTTTACTAAATAAACATACTGTTCTGTATAGAACGAGTCAAGGTACGCGGCATGTCTGGTTCATGTTCTAAGTATTCGTACACTTAGTTCTAAGCGTTACATTGTAGGACTTGTCCATACATCATCAGTATATCAATTATGTTAAACAACTGACTAAGAATTGTACGTTAAATGTTCCTAATTGGTGATTATCTTGTCTGTAAAGAATCATTAAATTTTTCTTAAAGCAATAACAACCAAAGGTACACACTTTCCATTACGTGTAATGCAATTACGAAACTATTTCTGTTGTTGTAACTAGCATTTATGAACAATATATCAAGCAAATGTCACGGTATCTGTCTCAACATCCTCTGGATTATTCTCACTGTTGTTTAAACGTGGTTATTCTTAAAATTAATTATTATTTCCCGTTGGTAAGTTTCGTTTCGGTATAAAAAATTTTTTTATGTTTTTATGCCACACGATTAATCGTTTAAAATAAAAATAATATGTTTGAAATGTAAAATCGTATAGGATATTATGCATACTTTATATGTATCTCCATACTGCACCACTACGACCTCACTTAAACAATGTTTATATCTTCTCATGCCTCCCGCCATTTGTCTTTCATTACTGTTTTATGGTAATTACTGTGCATATGTAGTTTTCTTTGTTAATTTCCCTTGTTCTAAAGCATCGAGTGTTGTTGTTGTTTTTCTTGCGAATCAAAAGAAGACGTCATTAAGCGTTTAATGACAATTCTATCTCATCCAGACAATGATTTGTTTGTCAGTTTGGTACGCATGTCCATTTTGTTTCCCGGCCATAACTTGAAAATGCTAAATCTATATATTGATACCTTTATAATTGGTCATTAGCGTATGCTAAGTATGGTAAATGAAATAGCTTGGTAAAACGAAAAGCAACATTTTACGACAAATAATTATTTTTGGACAAAAAAGCAACAACAACAAAACAAAAAGAATGTAACATAAATGTTGATGTCAGACTAACTTAGGACCTTTGGCAGCGCAGTCCAATGCGGTAGCTCTAGGCTACGAAAGAAAATGGAATGTAACGGTTGTAGTAAAGCTTTGTTAAAAACTGTTTCAACGTAATACATAAAAACAAACAAACAAAGAGGGCTACACCTTTTCAACATTGTTGTGTGTTTATATACTAAACTACATGGATAATTATATTTCGCTGTTCCTCATATTTACGGGTAAATAATTCACTGCTTTACGAATTGGTTTAATACCATGCTTCAAACTGTCATTATGTGTTATACAAGTAAGAATTCGCGAAACAAAACTGGTATCTGTAGCTGGTGCGGTTTTGTTTATTGCTGTATTATTAGGAAATAAACATATTTACATTATTTTTTTCTGCACGCACTAAAATACAATAAACTGAAATCGCGTTTTGTTGTTATATTCACCATCAAATTACATGATGAAAAGTGTGTCTCAGTTTTCTAATCACCGCGTAGAAGTACCACAGGTCCGAGGGGTTAATAAACAGTGGGTACGTCCCAGAAAAATATGAAACCCACATAATTGTTCCTTAAACGGCCCGTATATTCATACAAAATACATATAAATGTTTTCGTAACACATAGTAAATAAATGTACTTGCTTTTATTTTAAAGTGAATTAACTTTGGTATTTAATTGTCACTTACTTTTATTTTAAATTGAATTAATTTTGGTATTTAATTGTCACTTACTTTTATTTTAAAGTGAATTAACATTGGTATTTAATTATCACGAAAGTAAGACTACGAGGTATTCTATAACTACATGTAACTCAATAGATGCCGATCTGACCGTATAACGTCAGCTGCTAATATTGGTATTTTGCTTATCGGTTATCTTTAAGGATATCACACTGCTTTCTTGCCTTTCTTATTTGTAGTGACCACACAACGCGACTAATGTAACATCAAAACTCTACTATTTGTACTTTTTTGCTCATTGCATATGCATTTATATCTATAGGAAGGCATTGGAATCACTGAACACTGGACAGTGATATTATCTATCTACACAATTTTGACACACGTGTCAGTTTTGAAAAGTTAAATATAGAGGACGTGTATTATAAAAGGAATCTTTACAATCACATTACATTAAAAAGAGCGCACAGCTACTATAAAATAATAAAACACTCACTGAAATCAAAAAGATAATTTATTATTTGCAGAAACATGGCTTTGCTTAATGAAACTCAACTGGAGATGAACGTGTCTGAAAACAACGTAAGCACATTACTCGTGCAATCTCGTAAATTGCACGAACCCGTCAGCGTGTGGCTAGTGACGCTTGTTTGGTGTACTGCCACGTGGACTGTCGTGTCGAACCTTATCCTCGTGACAGCGATTTTAAGCATCATTCGTACAAGCCGAGAACTGTTCCTGCGTGTGGTTCTAAGTTTTTCACTGTGTGATCTCGTCGTTGGAATTTCGTACATGCCAATTCTTGTATCAGAGTCAATCAAGACAATTTCAAACTACATTGGGTGTTCAATGTCGTTTGTTTTATATTTCGCGGCACAATTGGCTTCAATCTATCACGTTCTCGGAATATGTATCTTTCGGGCGTCGACTGTAAAAACTTTGTTGGTTCAGAGAGACTCAAGCGAGAAGCGGTCAGCCGCGATCATTCCAGTTTGCGCTTGGGTGTCAGCTTTTGTGGTCATAATTGTATGTTTTGTAAAGTGGTCAAATTCGTCGGCAATGTATTTAACACTAGATCAGTGCACGGCCGATGTTGTACTTCTCGATCTCAAACAAGCAATGCCATTTATTGCATTAAATTACATTGCTCCCCAACTTGTTACTGACGTCGTCTATGCCTACGTGTGTATACGTCTCCATCAGACAGTTAACCGAGTAGCACCGGGAGGTACAAGTACGCAGGTCGTGGACCCAAATTCGGTGGCGACAAGAAACACATCAATGGCCCAAACAGGAGATACCAATCTTCGCTCGAACGGTATGGTTAATTTACGCGCACATCGGCGCATACTTGGAACCATCGGAATCATTACTTTGGTGTTCAACCTGCTAACAATTCCTTTGGTCGTCTACTTCATAATCGGGGGTACTGTTGAGCAGAACAGGGACATAGGATATGGCGCTTGCGCCATGTTTGCTCTCAATTCCGCCATAAACCCTTTTGTATACGCTTATCGCATTGCATCGCTTCGGAAGGCGATTCGAGACATGTTTGTTGGACTAAAGCAAACATGCTGTAGTTAAATATAGCGGTGTTTCCGTTGAACACAATACGCACAGCTTTTCTGTATGTTAAGCAAGAACAGTTATTTGAAAAATAATATAAGAATAATATAATAATAATATAAAGAACAAAAAACAAAAACAACAACAACAACAACAACAAAAAACACGCCAAATATGCGGCCAATAATGGAATCGATTGTATTTAGACAGTATGTTAATTTCATGACTTAAATATTTCATACATTAAATATTGTTTTGTTCTCTTTGTAGAATATTTAAATAAAAATGACATAAAATAATACAACTGTGTAAACAAGTTTAACAAAATTAACACATTGTTTAAATATCAGCTTATAATGATGATACTTATGATGCCTACGTTGTAATTGTCATACGTTTTATTTGACTCCATTTGTATATTTCATATGTATCTTCATAGTCCGAGGGATATGGCAATGTTTCTGAACTCATTGCTAAATTTTAGACATTAGTATTGAAAAAGAGGGTTTCTTAGTACTTATCTTTATGAGTCACCTGATGTCAGTATTTGAAATGTGAAACAGTGTGTCAGATTTGAAAGATTGTTATCTACATGAATGTGCAGTCGTAACGTCATGTCGCGTTTGTGCATCTGATATACACATGCACACATATTTTACAAGTACGCGTACGATTATATTTATTCATCGAGAATTGATTATTTGTGTATGCATGTAGAACAAAGTGATTAGACAGTGCATTGGTAAAGTCCTGGTGATAAATATGTCATCTGTCAAACAGTGCACTGACGCTGTTTTTATGTTAAATTGACTTTTGCGTTCCGTGTCAAGTTATATGATTACATTGGTTTGAAACGTAAATTATTAATAAGGTATTGCCTTCAAGCAAAAACCAAAGGACGTTGAAACACACGCTAGTGTGACGAGCTAACAACCTTCACGTTGTCAAAGAGACATCGTGAACAGGTGGATGGACAGTTTATTGGTTCCTTGTTGGTTCCTTGAGAGGATCTTGAACAAGGGGACTTTGCGTATAGGGTGTAGAAGTGTTTCTTGCGGATTTGCTGTTGTTTTTTCTCATTTCCTTTTCTTTTGCCTGGGGCATGCGCCAGTCACTGTGTTCTCTGTATATAGATGTTTGTCTCGAAACCTAAGGGAGAAAACAAAATGTTGTTATAGTTGAAACAGTGGCTTTATCATATACTAATTTATTGACTGAGCCTTGCTGTCAATGAGGATGCTATTTTTTTTACTGAAGTAAGAAAACATAAGTACTTGAATTGTTCTGTCGCTTTTCCTTTTGATAGACTGTCCCTGTCGTTGGTTTTCTGTTCTCGGTGGTCGGCGAAGGGATTAATGAATGAAATGTGTTTTGTTAAGACATTTTTATCCAATACATAAGTGTGTGAGATTTGCTGCATCGCAAAACCCACTCAGTATTTTAAGGAAAGCAATGTAAGTATTTATGATAATCATTCAGTGTATTACATTAATATTAATATTTTTATTAGATGAGCATTTACTTTCGGGTATTTCGTGGGTAGAGCAATACACGAATTTAAGAACCAAAGAAAATACTTATTCAAATTAGTAATTTTGCGTAATATTTGTTAAAGTGTCCATGAAGATGTCCATTGTCGTCAACCGACATAAATATATGCCCACGAAATTAAATGAGTCCACAGAAAAGTATTCTGTGTTCGTTCAATGTGTGTTTGTTACGAACATGTAGTGTTTTCTTGATTTGTATAGTTATTGTTGTGTCATTTGTATTTGCTTATGTATGTGTCGTGTTGTCCTAGTGCGCTTAACTGGCAATTTCTTTGGAGGACTTTTTTTATTTATATTGACCCAAATACGCTGAGTTTTTGAAGACTGTTAGATTCTGTGTTGGAAAGCTAAAAACATTTATAATCAAAGCATTTAACCGTAAGAAGATTAATGATTTCGACGCAGCATGAGGGTATTTATAAATTCTAAATAAGTAATTTACATAACGTACTAGCTTTTTGACCTACCCGTTTATGTTTTATTTGCTATAAAAACGGTTTCTCTCACTAACAGGATGTAAACTGTTCCATACAATCTTTTTACGTCAATAATAATCGACTTGTTCGTTTGTATGTTGTCGGTTGTAATAGGACATCTTATTTGCACGCTATTAACGGATACGTCAATGGCGTAGACGAATATACCACAAAGTCCTTTTGTAATTATGTGCATGGGCATGCTTTGTTTATTGTTGTGTTTGCTCAGAAACATTCGCGCAGTCACATGGGCCAAGTCAATGCGATAAAAGCTTATCGAAAAATTTACATTCATTGATAGCTTTATTAAAGTTTTAGAAGCCAATGGCAAGAGTTTATGCCTATAAAGAATGGATGCAGTTACCAACCTTAGCCGATGACGCGGTCCTTTTGTCTTTTTCTTACGATGGCGTATTGATGGGTTGGAGAATATGGCTATTGCATGCTTTTTGCTTCAACTTTTCAAATAAGTGAAGTTACTTTTATATCGCAAACAATCTTGCAGTGTTAAGTTAAACATTTAAACTGATATTTTAAGAAAGACAGAGTTGCAAACCCTATTTACGTAACACTAAGCTAGAGATGCATGAGTAAAATTCAAACGGGTGCATGTTCAGTTTTGATTTGTTGTAATGTTAAATGTTTAATTGATTTAGTATTGTGTATTGTGCCAGTTGTCTGGTGAATGTAAAACTTTATGTCATGAATTAGACATGAAACGGGAATGGCGAAACTGTCGCAGACGCCAGATGCTTATCTGTTTGGGTTTAGAGAGTGGTGGCCAACACAGGGGCCAACACGGGACGCTCAACAGTTTGGTTTGTAGAGTGTGGTGGCTAACACAGGATGCCTTTTTGAAACTGTTTGGGTATAAGAGAGTGGTGGCCAACATAGGATGCGCAAGTACCTGTGGTCTCAGAAATTATACCTATTGCATTTCACTCCATTGGGTATCAGGTTTTGTTTACTTGTTAGTCAACCAGTTGCGTTTCTAGTTTTGGAAACATTAATCTCGGACATAATTAAACCCATGGTTAAAGGTAAGCATTTGTTGGATTGTTCAAAACATTTGTTGTTCGATTAACAAATGGTTTACCAAGTAAAGAAAATCAAACCATTAATTCAAAAGAAGCGTCAACATGGTGCGATTTCTGTTCCATCACCCCGTCTTGTTTAATGGCTGACATTAAATGGCATTGGGTTGGGTTTGTCAATAGGCTTACGTCGTAACTCAAACGTTTGATAAGATGCAAGAGATTCCAAAGCTTAGTTGAGGTTTTGAAAGTCAGAACTAAACTGATTGGTTTTTAGAGAGTGGTGGCCAACAAAGGATGCTCAACTGGCTGGAAATTAAACAGAGTCGAATGTGTAGGTGTATCGTTATGTTGTGTTTTGTCGTCAACTATGAAGAACACATAGTATGTGTGGAAGTAGAAAACAGTTCACATTGTATTGGAATTGATTGTCTTTTGTATGTGAAGCTTGATTACATATACACTTAAATGCATTTATATTTATGTTGTCTAGTTTCTGTGTGTAATTAATAATCTAGCGTTTAGCAGCTTTATGTTTGTACTCCATGCATACAAACATAATACATGTAATTATATGACTCTAATAGCGTTTAAATATAATCTTTTATATTTAAACAGATGTTCTATCTAACATTTCTTGTTTATGTAAGAATAAGACTTGAGCTTGTTTTCTGAATTTTTTGTTTTATAACATAAATTATTCCCTCTTGTCTTAAAACATTCGGTAATAACACATTTTATTCTGTAGCAACATGTTTTGTTGTGAGATAAATGAAATCTATCTCGCTGCTTATATAACAAATTTACATGTAGATTAAACAATCACGTTAAAAACATCATGCAGAGGACATTCCATATCTGTATCTACTTGGGAAGCCTATTTTATGTCCTGACCAATGAAATGACACAAGCTATGTAAGTTAAGAATGGAACATGTGTCAGCTCTTAGGCCGATTGATGGATAAATGAAGTAATTATACAAATTTAAATTAATTTTGAGTATCATTGACATCTTTCAACTTTTTACATATAAAGTTACATTTCCCAATAATCCTTATTCATGTACATCATACAAGAACAGCTCAGTATCGAGGGCCTATCCAGCTCAACCAGAGATCACCATTAAACGATGCCAAGTTTATATGTTACATTAAATGATATGGAAAACACATAAACTACTTCTTGTCCGAAACCGATTTTCCCAATTTGATAAAACAACACAGGAATGGATAGTCCACTGGCAAACTTGTTTAAATAGTTCCATTGGGTTGCATTAGTAGAAAATGCGGATAGAAAATGGGTTTCGAAAATACAATTTTCAAAAATCGTCTTGTCAGAAACTAAGATACCCTGAACGCTCATATTTGGTATTTAACATGCCCTCTACCAAAATTATTGATGACGACCAACAGCCTCGCTAAAGTGTCACAAGTTAAAATTGAATTGCATATAAACCCTCAGAGGACCCATTCTTCTTAAAACTGTCATATTTGATGAACAATAAGAGTAATAAAACCTCTTCCAACATTATCTGAAATGGATATGCATGGCTAGTAACCTACGTAATAGGGACTCAACGCGATGCAGCACACTAATGGACCTCTGACAATTGTGTTCAATCCATAAATAGACAGCGGAATGACCGTCGATCAGCTTATTTCACAGAAACGATGTCCTTTTTCTGTAAATAAACTCTTAGTGTTTAGGTAACTAAGGTCACGGTCAAGGTAACACTGTTTCTGTGAAAATCTAATGACATTAGTTCAAGCCCAACATCAAAATGATCCAAAATACTCATACCTTTACCGTTAGAAAAGAATTACGCCACTTCAACAAAGGGTTAAATCAGACCTAATGTGATCTAAAGATCTTGTCAAATCTTTGGTTTTGAATTGTATGATCATTTAGAGTTTATATTTTGTGCCTGCTTTTCGTGTTTAATTAGTAGGTTATAGTGTATTGTGTTTGTCTGTGTTGTTAATTCGTATGTCTAGACTGTTATATAAAGCAACTTTGTATAGAAAATAAACTTGTCGAAAAGATAGACTGTCTTCTTTTTCTAAATTCGTAATTAGCTTATTATATTCAGCAATCTCCTTACAATGGTATTGTTTAGATGACACTCATCTTTTCACGACTATATTAATTATTTTTTTATATCAGTTGACGGTAAAATTAACCACCTTTCTAACTAATATTTCAAACTTTTGAATAAAATCTAGTCTAGTAAATAAACGATATTCTAATTGCTTGCAGCTAAGAGAATTATTGTCAGAATTAATCTTAAACATAAAGGTATAAGGGGCGCTTATGTCATCTCACAAAAATACAATCATTTTATTTTGCTAATCTTTAAGTGGTCCTTTAGCAAAACTGTTAAATGTTTCAAGTCAGTTGCATTAGTAGATCATGTGGTCAGAAAATAGGCTTCAAACTTTTACGAATCCTTTTGACACACCACACAGAACTGTCATATTTAGTATATAATATCATCTAGAGGTCTTCTATCATTTTTCCAAACTATGCTCCTGGGGTCATAAAAGGATAATGTGACAATGATACTAGAAATTATATAGAAACATCTTCAAAAGACTTTTTTTCCTAAAGTACATGTATGTGCCTCAAATTGTTAAAACTAAACACGAATGATACTTGGTTGACCCTCTATGACGCCAAATGTAAACTACTCAGGCAATATCATATGGTTAACCTTTTCCAACATAGCTAATGTGGTTATACTTGGCTGGATAACTACGTCACTGGGACTCAACAATAAGTTTAGGGATTTATTTCTCCAGTATTTTAGTTAACCTTTAAAACTGTTATTATTATACATGTAGTAATAAGTCGTGATCTAGTTTTTTGTATTTCGTGTAAAATTCCAAGAACATTGTGTTTTTCTTTGAACCGCAGTAATTCCCCAGTGCTTTTTGTGCGATTTAATTAAGCAGAAATGTAAAACGTCGCCCGATACTACATCATTGTGTAGTCATATTTTTCTGATCCTCAGGGATCATGGAGTGTACATGTATGTTGTTTACATTTGAAAATGGAGTTGCGCTCATGCGCTAGGGGGCGTCAGTGGTGTGGCATCATTCATTACTACTGATGAACGGCTTCAATAAAACCGAGGCTGCTG
>Ga0224511_10005295_pt1 | contig 10070 bp, 5 predicted proteins | sample SF_May12_sed_USG_2_FD_169988 | JGI IMG/M metagenome (GOLD analysis project Ga0224511, IMG submission 169988) | Sediment microbial communities from San Francisco Bay, California, United States - SF_May12_sed_USGS_8_1 | ecosystem: Environmental > Aquatic > Marine > Sediment | place: USA... | reverse complement strand
TACTCTGCTGATGTAAGGCAGCCTGCCGAGTGTGAAACTAGCAGTGGACTTCCTATCAATGGCATGTTCCAAACTGACAGCTGCCCACTTTCCATAGAAATGATCACTCAATTCAAAGAACCCCCCCTCATGCAGTGATCATACAGTGAGATCCTTTGATTTCATTTAGAATGACGACCACCTTATGTATATGTGATTGGACTTGCCTGATATTTGCAGATCATCAGATGATGATTATTGTCCTAAAACTAGTGTGGACTACATACAAGTAACTGTGCTTTCAATGCTCCAATCGGTGTATGAGTCACTGTCAACTGAGAAGCATTACGAGCAATGAGGTAAAAATTGGTAACACTAGATCGGTGCGAAGCTAAAATTTAGCTTGTAAGAGTGGTGGTTTTATTTTTCCTAAAAGTGTGTAATGAAGCATTCATAAATGGCTGAAATAACGGTTATTATATAACGTATATGTCTAAGAACCTTTAGCAAGCATATTTCAAAAAATCTTTTTGTGCTTTTGTTTTGAGTCTCGCATACTGATATTACTACCTAAAAGTGGTTTGTCCTTTTATCCAAGTCAAGTTTTGTCTATGTAGGCCTAGCAATATTTGCCGTGTTTCAAAAGTGCCCATGCCTACATTCGTAATTTGCTGTGGGCCTCCTGGCACATATCGACTGTATAGCATTTTTCTTAAAGCTCGTCCCCCTGTGTTATCTTGCCATCTTGTACACACCTTACTGTAACATGTTAACCGCAGATGCCCCTAGTTTTTAGGCACTGTGATAGGGACCTGTGCCACATCTCCTTTGGCTTACGGCACCCCTGCTGCCTTCAGGTGCCTTTAGCAAACTGATCTGCTGCCATATGCTGTACTTGGCCTGGGCAGCTATCCTCTATCAGGCTATAGATTCAACAAAAGTTAGAATGCCCTATGGGTTGTCTTTATTCAATAAATGTCGCGATCAGAATCCAATGAGGGTGGAACACAAAGTGACTGATTGTCCCATAGCCTAGCCTTCTATACATGGCACACAAGCGTAAGCAGAATGTCCCCTTATGACATACCCGAGTCTCAATGGGCCAATTTCTGCATGACCCGTGACACCGGTCTGGATACGAAAGAAATGGGGCAAACACCTTCTAAGCATTGAAGACTTTCACTGGACACTCCATGCATTTCTCAGACTGTTCACGTATGAGACTCAGCGGGGGTAAAGCGAATGATTAGCGTATAGCACGCTGGGCTTAGAATCAGGAATCCCTGGTTCAGTTCCAGGTTTGGGCACACCTTTGTGTTTCACTCTCGTTAGATTCGAGTCGCTGCATTAAAAAACAGGCCCACCCATAGGCTAACCTTTTCTAACCATGCCTAGGGCTGATTTTGACCTTGACCAGAATACCAACTGAGCCAGCGTGAAGCATTGCGCTATGACACCGAGCAGATAGTCCTGGGGGTTTGGTCGTCAGTCAACCTAAGCCACTTGTTTACGCATCATCCATCGAGAACGCGTCTACTCTTCAACTCTACCGCATTTGCGATTCCCACTCTGTTATTCCACTTGTGTTCACACTTCACAGTACCTTGTTAATTACCATAATAATGTGTGCCATACAACCTCTCTTGAGTATACGGAATAAGTGACCTTTAAACATATCGAACAAGTATCTTTACTTGATTCGTATGTATGTCTCTAATGGCCTTTATAGTTTCATGGGACCTCTAGGATGTGACATCAGGTTTTTTGCTGGCTTTTTTGTTCACGGCATCATGGGAGATGACCAAATTTACATGCACTTTTGTCCTTCTGGGGCAACAACAAAATGTGGAGTAGAGAACACATTTTGGCAATGATCATCCAAGCTTCAATATTCAGATGCTCTTGTTTCAATTGAAGCTGCTTAATTTCTGCTGGAACTATGTCAAATTGATATGGAATACTACTTTAACTATTATAACTATAATAATATTTGTCTACTCCGTCTATTTTCTGTTTCTGTTTATACCACACATTATTATTTCTTGAGTGGGGTCGTGAAGTTTGCTCCATGGTTAACAGGAAGACTTTGTCGAAAGTCAGGCAGATTAAGACCAGATGTCTTTCCTGCCACCACCATAGAGTTTTCTGTGATTTGAACCCTGACCTGACGGCATGCAAATTGTGTATTCTAAGCATTCACCCAAAGCTGCTCCCAGTTATACGTAGTTTTTAATAACATCAAAGAATCACAGTTCTGCCCATAATAGTCTTTTGAGAAGTAACAACAATATATTGACTCAAACTTCTGCAAGTGACTATAGCGACTATATATAATATTGTTCTATGGTTGCATGGACCACAGGTGGCTGAACAATCCCGGACACCAAGTGACGTTTCCACCTCCAATTTAAACTTGAAACCTCTACTTGTAATTTTAGTATGTTGGGTGGAGAATGGGTGGACTTACTCAATGATACAGACGTGGCTAGTGGAGTGACCGGACAGGACAAATGACATCAGCGAAATATCATAATCATAAGCAGCTGCTGAGCAATGTGATCTCAGAGACGCGTATAGAGTACCATCCTGTGCGGTTTATGCAGAATGTGCAGGTACAAACTTATTTGAATTTATTATAAATGAATGAATTAATAGGTATCTGAGGTGTCATTATGAATCATAATCCTTGATGATGGAGTCACTATACCAGAGGAAACACGCAGTCACATAAGCTAAGCTCAAGTATTCAGCCATATTTATCTCGGGAAGGCGCACCCATTAGACATATAGTGGGTACTATGTGTCTACGGGCGCACCAGCCAGAGCCTTTCTACATTTCTTCTTTGAGACCCCAGACATTGATTGGGCCAAAAAATTTCCTTCTAAAAATAGGTGTTTATTACTAAAAAATGGATTTAACTGATCAAAAAGCTGACCTAACTACTAATCTACATCTGTCTTTCATGAAGCTGGTGTACATGCATGGACATGAGTTCCTATTTAATTTATATAGTATGGATTTTGCAAATGGATCATGCAAAAAGGCTGCCTTTATGTGCAAGAATTTAAACGTATTCCCTTTTCTGGTGCTTTCGACATATATGTCACAAACTACATAAAAATGGCATAAACTAAGGAGGAAATCTCATCTCTATGTGGTAGATAACACAGCATCATTGATGAGCTTCACTTGGTTCATGCATGTCACTGACAGGCTTCAATCTGCAGTTTGTACAATAATAACCAATAAAAAGTCTGAAGCGAATTTGTTCGTAACACGCATCATTGAGCATCAACCAGACATGAAAAGCGTGCGATTAGCGGGTGGCACTTATACATGCGGACGCTTATGAACTGCGCGGTTGTATCAACAATGGGAATACTACACTGGTACTTCACAAGTTGACAGAGGATATCATAATTGCACCAGCATGAGTTCTAAACTATTTTGGGAATAACCATGCGCTAAATCTGTCCTGTGCGACAGTCAGTCAGTCAGAAGAAGCTGACTAGCCATGCCGAGCTTTCTCAACCGATCCAAGCTACCAACTTCGCTGCCCCTAACAGAAGTCGGGCCACTAGAGGCTTTCACTGGGACATCTGGAAGTGTGTGGAAAATTTATGGCGCCCGTCTTGTATCCACAGAACAGGTAAGAACTGTGGCTATAGTCCGTCTCATAACACCATTGGTTCAGCTCTTTCCATGTTCATTGAAGTTTTTTGCAAGTCCATGCTATACAAACATCTAGCTTCTATTGTGCTGATGCCCTCTGCTATATGCGACATTACGAAAATCTCCAGCAAAGCTTTTTTGAGTTTGTTGCAGAGGTGTTTTTAGTGAGTTTTAGCTTCTGGAAAAAGCCTCCCGATCAGGGAATAGGAAGGCCATAGCAGTGTTCTAACACTTCAGGTACCTGCAGAAGGAAAAGGTCTATTCTTTGCCGAGGCGGTTTAAAGCAAGCTTCTTTCTTGTAGGTTGTCTCTGTCTTTGTCTTCGACAAAAACTCAATAAAAAAGACAAAACAGAAATTGATAATTCTGAAAAATGTCCAAAAGCACTGTGATATACTGCTGAGTCTTCAAAAGTACAATGCCAGGGTTCTTCACCTATTGATACCTCCGAAGGAAAATCGGTAGGTCTGTATAGTATAGCAGTACTGTTGACATTATCTGACAAGTGAATGAACGAACAACGCAAGATGCTCTACGGTTACTGTAGTATAGATCTGATTTGGGGACAAGGCTCGTGTTTTATCTCAACGCGTGGGTCTGCTTGTTAGAAGACTTATGGAGAGGTAACCAAGTGCAATTACACGTAGTATATGTTACTAGCTGTTACTAATGCCAGCTGATCCCACATTGATCCTAATGGATGAGGACTTGTTACTAATGTGATTTACATCTTCATTCTTCATTTTTGATGAATGATAATGGCATTCCATCATATATAACATCTAGAATGCCGTTACGGTTTCTCTAATTTTTAGAAAGTACATAGCTTATGCTACAGAGCCTACAGTAGGTAGTTTAGCAAACCTGCTGGGAGACTATCCGTCTGATATAAGCCCCGAAAGAGCCGCATTGTTTGATGTAAGTTTTTACGTTTCCAAACTCTAATTATTACCGCCATTACTCATTTGGGTGCCACTGTAAATGCCTATTTTTCTTCCGTACATCATCTTGAAAACTCATGCTCAAGTGAATCTATATGCACATACATGTTAAAAAAAGCAATTTTTTCCTACGCATAGAGATTCATTTACGCATGAGTTCTCCCTTTGTCCCTATTGTTGGTATGAGATAATTCTGCTACACCCTGAGAAAAAAATATTTGTTGATCAAAGGAGACATAGGCTGTGGATCAGGACAAGCTACAAAGCATCCTTTCATCCAAAATAAGTCCCAATGGGAAAGTCTTTGATATATGGATGAACTTCAGAAAAGCCAAGTAGCGATTGGTTTTGTTACCCTTTCTTACCCATGCGTTACATAGACGAGTATTGTTTGGGATTTATAATAAGACATTTCCGTTGTCAGTCACCGGTCAGGTAACAGCCATTAATTTGGGAGCGGGATGGGTCGTCTGGTTTACATTAGCTGTGCACAGCTTGACAGCTGGGACGCCTTCACTTTAACTCTGGTTCTGTCCATCCAGAACGGTTAGTGGTCATTACAGGGATTTGGATACAAGGCAGTTACCGTATCATAAAAATTGTTTCAAATATAATTAACCACCTCCTGATCTTGAGTGGAGTTGAGCTCCTTCATTGGAAGATTGTATGTCACTTACCATGCGATCTGAAACCTGATACGAGTTTTTAATCCTGTCTCAAGTCCCATCCTTCATGAGAAATTAAAAGTTGTCTATGCTAGATCGTCAGCCATGAGACCAAGCCGTATAGAGTTATATCGGGCTAATTCTATATTACAAACGCGACAAAAGTAAACTATGAAGACTTAGCACATCTTATTTTGGTTCTTGCGACTCAGCGGCTACAGCGCCCATCGCTCACACTGAAGGTCTTGAGATCTTGTGCGTGGGATCTTTCTAAAGCTCCAGGTTTACCCAGAAGTGAGACAGGCACCAAACTCTGTTCATACATGCAGAATTAAGGTGAAAATGGTGAGGAGAGGAGTGGCGCCTCACTTCAGTTACACCATTGCTGGTACAAGTTGGCTCTCTATCAGCCCACTCCCCACTGCCATTTGCTACGGGAACAGCCTTTACTTTTTATTCTTGTTGCAGAAAACTACATTATGCGAAGTGGAAGTGAAGTATGGGATATCCCATTTGGCCGAGTCTCTTTCCTATCTCCATCTAGCCGAGCACATGTTCCATTGCGATGTTTCACCTCGTAATGTGATTGTGTGTGCCAAGGGAACATGGAAGCTGTCTGGTTTCCACTTTTGTCAGTCCATAGAGAAACCAGTCACGATTGTGAGTTTGAATCTATTTTTGGTTTTTTAATCCCTGTCGGTACTTGGCACAATCAATTGATTCTTCGGAAAACCCCTCATTGTGCAATTGTGCGGGGAAATTCATGCGTGGTTACTTGTGGTGTCTCTTGTCAGTATTAATAACTCCCATACTAATCCATGTAGATATAAATGACCTATGCTTTAATTGATATACATACATTCCTTTTTCCATGGGACATTTTTGCGCCATAGTCACTGCACGAAAGTCAATGAATAATGCTTGGCTACCATTCCAAACTTCAATAGAAATTATTTCTGGCCAATGGGTGTGGGTGGATGTTCTGATGGTTACCGCACATTACACAATAAATGCTCGTAGCAACAGCATTTTGACTTTTTTAGCACATGGACACCTCTCCGACACCAATAACAAATAACTATCTACAGCCGGACATTAACTATGCAGCTCCATGTATCTTTCTCGGCCAGCCAACCACGCACAGTGATGTCTACTCACTGGGCATGCTAGTCACAGCGGTACATAACGATGGCACATCCTTGATGGAGAGTACGGGGCTTGTTGGCCTGATTGATTCTCATACTGCTAAGGTATTTTTTATCACCGACACCATATTACAGGAAGTTATGGGAGCGTGCTTGGATATATCAATGGTTTTTAGTAAAATCCTCTCAACGTTTCTCTGGCTTTGTGGCTGATGTGGGAGAACCTTTCCGCTTTGTTAAGGATTATCCTTATATCTCATCATAGCTTTTGTCGAGTCAGTTAATCCGTAACATCACATAGGTCACGAATAAGACTAAAAGATTCTATTTTCTTCACCCATCACTGATTGGCCTTACATAGAAGATAATCCTCCTGCCTTGGCATCAAGAACTTGGTGTGGTGTGGCATCATTGGCAGGCCAAACAGGTCCCTTAGGATATGTAGATCATTACCCTCGTGGTATTCCCCTGTATTCTACCCTATACAGATGAGTGTAGGGGAAATATTTACACTTATAAACCATCCCACGACTTCCACTCAACCTCGTAGTAATCAACAAGTGCACTGGTAGGGAGAAAGTGGCTTTGAGTCAACTTTCGCTATGCCAACCTTGTCCAGACAATGCAGGACAATGCATCTTGCAATGTTGACAAGCGCCAGATATAAGTTGCATTCGTCCATCTCAAAAGATGATGGTACAGCTTCAACTGAAGCTACAGTGCACTGGGCAGGACTGACAGTCAATCGCCATCTTCACTCTAACAAGTTACCCACTCACTCACTGGGAAGCATTGTGCTACAAGACTGAGCAGGTAGTCATGGGGTGTTGGAGATCATTCAGCTTGCCTGTCACCTGCATAAAATTGCAAATGAATGTAATCTTAGGAAGACAGTTCTTTCACTGACTGTATGAATTTTGGGGCCTGTATCAATCACTGCTTGGCTACGGTTAGTTTCTCCCTTGTAGAGTACGATGGCTACAGAGTGGGATGACAGGGTATGTAGGAAAACACTCCAACTCAAGTATTTCTACTAGCTGCACCATTGCTTCATAAACATGAGGAATGTAGCCATTTCTGCATGCACATTCAATATAGAGCAACACGCTAGTGGCAGTGGCATAGCATTTTGGTTACCAGTTTGTGTTTCAGTCTTGTTGAATTCAGGTCCCGACGTTAGTAGGGCCACCCATAGAGTAGACATTTCTACGAGGCACGCGGTAGCAAGCAGAAAATCCCCTAATGGCACACCCTGTGAAAAGGCTAAGTCAAAGATTCAATTCAATTCCAATCTTGGCATACCCCTGAGACTGGTTTTCTATCAGCCATCGTCTCTCCGTGGTTGGACTTCGGCCTTCCTCCTCGCTGTCCACAGGTCGTGTGGTGTCATTGAGGGGAGATTGAGCCATTTTCTGCGACGCTGGCTCAGGACGGGTTGGCAGAGTGTGATCAGCCAGGGAAAATCGCTTGGAATACTCCGCCGTGGTTGGGAATTGAACCCGGGCCACAGGGAGGGCATACAGTGAGCTATCCCACTGAGCTATCATGACTGACTGAGAATGGTTAGGATTGGAAAAATGATAGAGCATTTTCTGATTCCCAGCCCTGCACCAATCTTTTAGATGGATAACGGAACTTCAAGATAGTGAAAAGTAGGAGACATGGCCATACTGGCTTATCTCATCTTATTATTCTGGCTCTCTGGTTCTGGTAGGAACAAAGAATTACTTGAGCAGTTCATATTCTCACCGTTAGCCTGGTACAATTGGGACTTAAACATGTGATCTTTTGATCATGAGCCAAGTGCTCTAGCCACTGAGCTATCCCACTATCTCTTTATTGTCTACAAATAATACACAGATGTTTTGCTATTCTAGATGCAACGGGGATACAACTCAATCAAAAAGCGGATCCCAAATGAATTACAGGAGATTGTGCTTAAGCTGGTCAGCTTCAACTCCCCCAGCCGACCAACAGCTCAGCAGCTCATTATGGTATGCTAAGTGTTCAAGTGCTACAAGGCAGTCAGCTCAAAAATCATTCGTTTGTGATGGTACTCGATGTGATGTTTCTTATATATATCACTGATTTGATGGACCGCCACCCACCCAGGACTACCCAATTAAGTATTGAGGGACAACGATTTCCCACTGAGTCAGCTGGTACTCCGGCAGATTTAGTACATATAAGTTCAGCTTAATACATTCCCTGTCTTTTTCGCCAGATAACCCCATACTTAGTATTGGGGAGGGGTAACTTTACCCATTTACGATTTCACTAAGTTTATGCCGTAATTCCACAATTATACAAAACACTATGCTCTGCTAAGGTCAATACCCACGAGTACCCCGATTATACACACGTATGTTCAAGCACTCTCCCACTCCAGTAACTAATGTACCTGTACCTGTACCTGCAAACACTAAAAGCTACAAGACAAGATAGTCCATTTTCTGGTGGATAGCAATGGCTATCTCAGAGACATATAATATATTGCCAATGGACTGTTCTGTAAATCTCACCTTTGACATCTGCATGCTGGATGATAGGAGTGCATGTTTTCGTGTAAATTTTGGACTTATAGGTTTTGACATAATAGCATGAGTAGTATGTAATTCTCTGGCTGATTATTTTATCATGGATATGATATAGGGTATAACATAAGGAAGCACTATGGCCGAGTGATTAGAGTGCCTGCCACCGGCGCAGAAGGTCCCGGGTTCAATACACTCTTGTATTCTTGTGCAAGGGAGTTTTCTGTTCGCTGAGCAGGGAATGGCTGCCCTGGTCTTTTAAAGGCTGGGGAAGGTGAAGGTAGTGAGAAAGAGGAGTGGCACGCAACCTCAAGTTACACTGTTGCCGCTTCCCCCACACAGCCTTTGGTTAAAAGACAAGCTTCACTTTTAAACTTATGTAATGTCCAGCAAAGAGTTACATTCTGCCCTTGAGAATATTACTTTGAGAATGGCCCCTCTGGTTCTAATTGGCGACTATATGTCACGATTCTAATTTTATTATGATTTGCAATAGAAGGCTCATGTGGGCTGCAAACTAATTCTAATACGTGTGTGTTTGGTATACTTTGGAATTAATCATGTCTCTTTCATGTATCGATTTTAGCTCACCTATTTTCAAGATCCGTTACTGAAGAGCCTCCATAACATCAATACTCTAGAGCTAATGACGCCACCAGAACAGGAGCAGTTCTTTGCTACTCAGCTGATTGGTTTAGCCCAACAGTTACCGCAGGTATAACTTGAAGCTGTTCATTCTCTCACTGGAGACATTGTTACCAAGTATAAGCAGTTCTCTAGCCTTCCGGCCTCCATCAGACGAAACTTACGTTTTTAATGTTTGTACTCTTTTTTACCTTCACTATTTCTTTGTGCCAAGATCATGGATTTTACAAACTGGCAAACAAGGAGACTTTTGTCTGAGTTGAGGAGTGAATTAATGTTGGAGGGCCTTTCTGCCACCATCATTGAGCTGTTCTGTGATTCGAGCCCATTTTTTTTACTGTACCCCAGTTGCAACAGCTAATCACTAAACCACAGCTCCTCCGTATTAAAACTTTGGTTCCTGACAAATATTACCCACTAAAACCATATACCACTATTAGGGGGGGGGGTTATTCCGAGTTCATGTTCATACAGCCCACATTGGTTCAT
>Ga0224511_10005293_pt1 | contig 10070 bp, 4 predicted proteins | sample SF_May12_sed_USG_2_FD_169988 | JGI IMG/M metagenome (GOLD analysis project Ga0224511, IMG submission 169988) | Sediment microbial communities from San Francisco Bay, California, United States - SF_May12_sed_USGS_8_1 | ecosystem: Environmental > Aquatic > Marine > Sediment | place: USA... | reverse complement strand
GAACTCTGTGTGGTAAAGAATCGTTGCAAGCTTGTGGCATTCTGACGTGGTTATGTGATCAGCTACGAACTGAATGTGGTGAATATTTAAGTCTTTTGTGCAAGTAACCAGCGAGAGAAGAACAGAAATTGAAATGAACAACAACGTTGTAAAAGTCATGTTTGAAATATGACGTCATTTCCGTTATTTTAACGTGACGTCAAAACGTACGAGCTGTATAACTGCGTGTTGGCGTTTTACCTTACAACATAAGTAAAACACAAGCTATTTAACATCGGGGCTAAACCTTTTATATAGCAAGAAGCTTGAGCGTGATGTATTTTCTATATGTCTAAATGTTTATAGCCAACATTATACAACAAGGTAGCATTATTTTTCTAGGTAGGAATCTTTTTGAAGTTTGGTCGATTTTCCGCAAGAAGAATGTGTGCCCTTCTGCAAACTGTAAAGCATGTTGTTGTTATAAAACATTATATTAACTGACAATATATCAACACATATTTTCAAATATTTTTAAATATTTTATGCATTATAGAGAGTTCATGAAGTCCATTTTGAAGTTTTACGCACCTGGTTAATTTTTGGGAGTTTGGAGGCACCCATTTACCAACAGTATAGTAATAACTTTTATTTTAAAGCAGCTGTCCTCCAGAATATACTTAAAAATCATTAGTAACATTTTTTTCTTCAAAATATCTCTTTTAATATATAAAATAGTTGTTAGAAATAATGTTTAAAAAACCTACATAGTTTCACTTGTTTGCTTTGAAAACAGACAAATCGCTTTTCTGCCATCGGGATATTCCTACTATACACAACGGCTACTGCGTTAGTAACGCAGTAGATTATGCAAAGAAAAACGATGTTTTACCAACGATTTGTCAACTGAATTAAGAGTCAGTAATAATAGATTTCTCCACTGAACATAACTTGACCAGTATTTACCGTTAATTGTTTTTTCTTCATTTTTTCATATATGTGCCTATTCAATTGAAAAGAAGACAGCTGTGTCATTTTTTTACCTCTTAATTAAACTAATTGTTTGTACTACAAGCTGATACGGTTTTACCTTCAAATAAACTCCACGGCCAACATTCTTTTGGAATGCCGTGAGTAGTGACTAGTGAGTAGAGAAAAATACCAGTTTAATCAAATTAATGACAAACAATGAAGACAGAAACAGAAGAACGATAACAAATTTTAATTACAAATTCAAGACTCCAGCACATACAAAATATCACAATAATAAACACATATGCTTCAAGTATTCATAATTTTGTACAATATATAAAGTATATAATTCATTATCATCATCATCATCATCATCTTCATCATCATTTAAGTCTGATTATTCATTTGCGAAAACAGCTAAAAGTCAAATAATAAATATTTAACCTTTCGACTACAGATAGTAAATAATTGACTTGTACACTTCTTTCAAATTTCATTCAATATTCAGATTTGATTAATCCTTTAAAAATACATAATTATATACAAACAATAAAATATACAATATTGAACTTTTTTCTGACTATAATATTTTGGATCATACCTAGCACAAAAGATATGAAGAAAATCTGTGGCATGAAAAAATGACAATGATTTTTAACATTGCACTGCCTAACCGAAATCAAAATGAAATGACAAAAAAACATAATGGACAGCTCCGCAACTGTCAACCATGATCATTTATAACAGTTCATGGTCAATTTTAATCGAATGGATTAGGGTTATATTGTCAGGTGACAATCTGACCTAGTAAATATAAAAGAAAGCATTCTTCCTGTTTGTGATAAACCTTATCACACGAACAAAGGAATACTACAAAAATAGGAGGATCTTCAAATTTTGCGGAACTATGCATTCTGTGATAAAATGATAAAACACAACCATAATTCAAGTGAGACAACAGAGTCAAAACCACATTTATCAAGCATAATAATAATAATAACAATTCACCAAAATGATCACAAAATGGCAAGTATTCAACTTTATTAATAAGACAACTTTTAATTTTAATTTTACTAACAGTATTGTCCATTACAAATATATAATTCAATATTTTTTCAAACTTTTGAAATAAAAATATTAATTAACATAAACATATAAAAGAATCTGTAGGCATAAGAGAAAATAAAAATGTTGCCAAATGAACTTAATCAAAAAAGCTTTTTTTCAAATGAGAAATAGTAAAATCTGTTTAAAACAACAAAGCAAAAATACTGTGAAATCATTTTTATTCGTTGAACATTTTTATTTTGCGTATTTAGTGTCCTACAATCCACGAAATATTTATTCACTTAGAATATTTAATATTATTTGAAAGCCACAGTGTGACATAGATTCCTTTACTGGAGTATATCAGATTCCAGAGAACCACAAACATGTCCATCGTCGTCAAACCACGAAATTTAGTGCCACAGAATTAAATGACTTCACAGTAAAAAAAATTAAACAAAAATGCAAAAAAAATCAGATCAATTAAGAGTCTTTTTTTGGCTATAAAAACAGTAAGGTAGATGTGTGTCCTATTAAAGCTAAAATGTCTGAGGACAGTCAGTTGAAGACATTTCCCTGTAAACATTTCAAGATGTTGTCGCAATCACGTCACTTCTCATCGAGGTGTTCCGAGGACACAAGAAGCTTGCACGCAGAGTGTCGACTATTCGTGGACGAGTCAGACGAATGCGGGGACGTGGACAGATGTAACGTAATCGGGTTGGTGGAGTTATCGTCTGTGTCGTCCCCCGGGAAGTCCCCGTTCATCACATCTGCGTAGTCAGGGGGTGGGGAGAATGCGGACTCAGATATCGTCTCTGTGAGGTCCGCACCACTAGCCACACTGTCTAAACGGTCCTCTGAAAATGTTACAATACACTTTCAGATATGTATTTATAAGCAACCATTTATCACTACAGATTCTTGAATCAAAACCTGTCTCAAACCAAGCTAAATCTATACTTTAACCTTTTTTTATCACAAACAGTATCAACTATCATTTACCTTAGGAAACCTTTCACTCACAAGCTTCACAAGGTTACTGAAATTCCTACCTTTCGTCAAACCAAACGTCATATGAAAAGCTCCAAAAGTCCTGTTGTCAATATGTCAATCATGTGGGACACATACTATTGGTAAACTCTTCCTACTCATAGCCTAGTTCTGACTTTTAGAAAGTCTTTTTACCAAAAGGATCTATATTATGGCTATTTAACATGGCACACTTATCAAAACAGGGCTCCTTCTACTTATGAAGGTAAGTTTGTACATTAGATATATCGTATTTTTAAAAATGATCAGGATCATGGTAATTAACCCTGCATCATGACTATCAACATAGCTTGCTCACCAACACTGGGTTCCTCCTGCTCGTAGTCCTGCTCGTAGTCTGGTTCCGGCTCGCCTTCGGACGTGTCCTCGCGTTCGTCGTCCGCCAGGTTCTCGCTGGAGCCGATCAGCGTTGGGTACGGGGCGACAACCAGGCGCTGGGTCTCCGCCAACACTGGTTCCTCCTCGGGGACAGTTTCCTGGTGAGAAATAGGTTGTATTGATGATAAATATACATGTGTGAAGGAAGTTCATGTGTTGATGGATCTTACACTTGACTGAACTCTTGTCAGTGACCCTAGACTTTGATCAAAATAAAGTAATTTAGGATTTTTAGCAGTTTTGAATTCATATTTTATACATCACTAACAATATCAGTACATGTATTGTACTCTATAGGTTAAATAATGCAAAATTTAAAATAATTTTTTAGGAAAGCTGCCTTATAGCAATAACAATAGCCTGACTTTCTTCACAGACTTGAGCTGGCTTACAGTGTGTTCATTGACAATGTGTACGGCATCTTGCGGCAGTTCTTGGTCCGAGGACGGTGATCGAGGCAGACCCGCTGTTCCCTCCACATGTCTCCTTGACCTACAGCACACACATAGAGGCTAAAGACATATTTTCAATGGCATGCTGAACTAATACTGTATTTACCAGAGTGCCAGCACCTTTTATGAAATTTTATCTATAGGAAAAAACTTATTAAAATGCTGCAATTTGCTAGAGTATTTATCAATGCCTTGTTTGCCATTATTTAAAGAAACTGTTAAATATGTACTTTTTCACTACAAATAAACGTCAAGACATAATTATGCTGTTTGTTTTTGTATAACACTGTATTTAATGATCTTTTTTATGCACCCATGACTATTTCGTTACCTTGGTGTCCTATTCTTTGGTTTCTGTGTTGGAGATTTCTGGGTGGCATCTGTCAGTGGTGCAGACGTATCCGTCTTGACGGAGGTGTCTGTGCGGTCACCCTCCTTCTCTTCCGTGATCTTCTTGTCCTCCTCAGACATACGCAGCTCCTTGACCGTCTCTACTGCTGTACTGCGCCTGCAAAATTACACCAGTTTTAATTTTATTTTCCGGTTTTTTTAAGGCCTTGCAAATTCTATATATGCAATTGCAGATCTATGTATATATGAATGGTAAATGTTTTGTGCTTTTAAATGCTTATAAATGTAAATTTTATGTATATTTGTGTAGTAAATGCAGGGTACGTATTTTGTAAATGTGCCACGCACCTTGTAAAATTACTGTTTGAAGGTATGAATATTCACGTGACTCGAGCTAGTAGCCTATATATCATATAAAACCTTTGTCCTGTCTTGGCTTAACAAGCTTAGTATGTATCTTTATTCCTCTGTATCTCATTAAAGGTTTTTAACTCATACGAGACAATAATTTACATTTTTTGGTTTTGGTTAAGCAATGCTGCTGGCAACAACTGCTACTGAATTTCAATCATTTGAGTACCCAATGTCAAGCAATCGATCCACCTTGAAAGTAAGTTTAAGTCAACATCAAATTAATCATAGGCCTAATTGCAATCATTCTGAGAGGAATTCATTTATAATGAATTGCTGTTATCAAACAACGACAAAGAGGAAGCGATTGTTGTAATATAATGACACGCACTCCCTCTACCCCATGTGCCCTTTGTATCTAATTAGGCACAAAACCGTTGCCGTAACAATGTTAACATTTGAAGTGCTCGTGACTTTTTTATCACGAACCAGGTTCTGCGATTTAATGAAGTTGAATCAAGCTTTCTACCCATTTATGGCTATCTGTGCTTGATTTAACATTTATAATAAAGTTTTCCAGACAAGATGTTTACCGTCTGTTAACATTGCTTTGAAAATGCTCAGTTTCTTATTTTATTATGAAGCAGTTTGACCTTTTACTTAACTTTTATAAACAAATTGACACCTGTCATCTGTACCTATTTACTATCTGAAAGGACTTGGCTTGTTGATCCAGCTCTAATGCCAGTGTCATACAACTAGATCTTTGTCACAGAATTAGACTACGTGTATTAATTTTCCCGCAGCTGCTTCAAAAACAAAGTTCAAGGGCACATAACTCTGTAATGCCTGGATCAGTGGGCAGGAAAACGGTGTCTTGCACATCTACACCTCATGAAGATGACACATGTCAAGTTTCAACTCAACTGTATATGTACACTGGATACAATCAAAGTGTCACAGGTTGTGGTTCTCAACGAAGACATGTAGTTGTTACTCAACGAAAACTTATGTAGACAGCGTGATCCTCAACCTCAAATTGAATTTGACTTCGTTGAGAAACATAAACATTGAAATGTGTGTGATGCTCAACAAAGACCACTTTTAATGTATATGTTTCTCAACGAAGTCAAATTCAATTTGAGGATGAGGATCATGCTGTTCGCATGAGTTTTCATTGAGTAACAACTACACTGTCTTCGTTAAGAGCCACAACCTGTGACGCTTTGATTGTACCCAGTGGTATATCAAATGTTACAGTAGTTCACAGCATAAACTGGTTACATTATTTGCATGATGCTAAAACTAACATCTGTCCAACTAACAGCCGACTGAAAGAAAGTATCCTATACACACACTCCTAAACTTTGTTTGTGTGGGAATAATAAGTGTTTTTTATTAAAAGAAAGTTTTTTTTATATAATGATTGGAATGCGGTCTAGGGATGTGTTAATTGCTGAGAGGACAAAGTCATACTTCTTGCTGGATCTGTGCTTGTTTCTCGTTTCCGAATCCAGGTGGAATATCCGGTTTGGTGGAACATGAATTCCTGAAACAAAAAATGTTGAATTTCCATGCCTTTGTTTGTACTTATGTATTTAAAATTGATTGTAAAGCAGGTTATCCTAACTTGTATTAACCACTCTCAACCGCTGATTCTAAATAGAATTCCACTCTTTTTTTTAACGAGGTTTGAGATACAAGAGAAGACAGACCACAATGCTCTTTGTTTATTGTAATATTATACAAACTCATCTAATATTTTTATTAATTATATTTTAAGTTAATAGCCTTCCATTGAACTCTCTTTAACAAAAGAGTGAAATCAATACATAAGAGCACATTCTAAAAAGCAAATAGGTACTGACAGTAAGTTCTACAAGTGAGCACAAAATTTAATTTATTCAAAATAATTATGCCCTATGGTTATTGCAATACTGCATTAACTCATTTTATTAATGTAGCCAGCCAATAAATGTACTGCACAGAAGAAGGTAAAAACCATTACATATGAGTACTTTTCGGTGCTGATGTTTATGCTCACTTTTGACCCAGGGGTTAAACTATGTTTTAGCCAATGGAAAACATTGTAAGCAAATATTTGTAAGCTATTTATTTTAAAACAAGCTCTGTGATTGGCTAAAATCAGTTACGTAGACTGGTAGACGTCAAGTCAAACAAATATCTGTAATTCCACTGGGTACAATCAAAGCGTCACAGGTTGTGGTTCTCAAAGAAGACATGTAGTTGTTACTCAACGAAAACTTACCGGTATATAAATAGCGTGATCCTTATTCTCAAATTGAAATTGACTTGATTCAGAAACATATACATTAAAATGTGTGTGGTGCTCAACGAAGACCATTTCTAATGTACAAAATGTATATGTTTGTCAACAAAGTCAAATTCAATTTAAGGATGAGGATCATGCCGTTTACATGAGTTTTTGTTGAGTAACAACTACACTGTCTTCGTTGAGAACCACAACCTGTGACGCTTTGATTGTACCCAGTGAATTCAAATCCTAAAAGGATAGTTTTTGGATGAAGTATTTCGGTCTCATCAGCATTATCAGATTTCTGACGAAAATGTATACGACAGTACATTTAAATAGACGAAAATGTACTATGTTTTACCCTAATTGCATTTATTTTATAACTGATGTAGATCTATGTTGTTTGTTGGTGTATTTTATGGTTCATCATTAACAGTTTAATTGACTTGAATATGCAGGGTACCAATGTATGTGCCAAGTAAAATTATGATCTCTGTGAAATTACAATCGATACTCAGTACTACAGTAGGTTCAAGTTAAAAATAGTGAGCCACTATTATCAATCGGCGTCATGGTGTAATGGATAACGCCTTAAACTGCAAAATTCTTTCAAGAGTCCTTGCATGCCACCGGTACGACATCATGTTATTTTTTATTTTTAATTCATATGCAATTTTCAATTTTAAAGATAGTTCTAGTTTATAAGTAATCAGGTCCTGAAGATATTGTTAGTACAAGAGGATACATGAGAATTGAAAATACATATTTGACATTACTAGTTTGAACCAAAAAAATCATTCAGTCACTTGGTGTTGGATTATACCATCTGATGACAATCTCTAAAGCACATAGACACAGCATCAACAATGCCATTTCAAACTTGACACCAAACTCTATGACTATTCATACTGCATATAATCGACAACAGATCTGCCTTCACAAAAGCAGCGCCACAGTTATACATGACAGAGTATAACAGTAATTAGATTCAAGCCACGATTTAACATTGTTCACCTGCCTCTTTTCACAAAAACTGACCAGACTAGACACCGGAGATGATTGAAAATTGCATCAGCAGCTGAAGCCTGCCATAAAACTTCCATTCGGAGAATTAAAACAAACAAGAGACCTGATCTTACGTAAGAACGTTCACCTGGGTCACTAAGATGAACATGACTTTGCAGTTTTCGTTATATTTTATGTTGTTCTCAAGTTCATACATGTAGTTACCTGTAATTTGAGGGAAGAATAATATTTTAATGGTAAAACTATTGTTCTAAGGAAAAATATAATTAATTTAAAAAAAATATGTTTTCATAAAATATTCAGAAATTTCAACTACTGTTGAAAAATGGCATCAAGTGCTTACATATAACATCTCAAAAAAACATTAATTATCAGCTTTTCTTGCTCTTAATTTGTAAAAAGAACATTTAATGAACATATTATTGCAGAAAATATTTTAATGAACATTTTCTTGCAAAAATTAATTTTAATGACTATTTTTTGTCTTATGCAATCAAGATTTTATAACAGCACATTGTAACCATCTTACCAAACTTGTTTTAATGATGCACAGAAAAGCTTGGAATTCATAACAAAATGTAATGTTTCCTTAAATGCATTTTCTAATGCGAAATGTTGCATAAACATTTCTAAATATACTCACATAATGTGGAATAGTGTGCTCAAAGAAGTTTTATGAGCAAAAAAAGTAGAATTATGTTGGACAATTACATTGACATAAAATGTCATTATTACAAGACATGTTAGTGAAATGCAATTACTGAGTCTTAAAATATGTCATTTATCCAGGTTGCTTGAAATGGAGGAAAAAAATACCAAACTTAAAGCTTGTTGGTGTCTGATTTTTATTTTTAAGCCTTGTAAGCTTTGCCAGCGGCTATGTCGCACTATGCCCTCATTTTATTTTTAAGACTTTGCCAGCGGCTATGTCGCACTATGTTCTCAAGATGGAGTTTCCAGCCATACCATGAGCCTGTCACAGATACTTGTAGTCTTACCTTCCATAGTATTAGGTGGTGGTAGACCACAGGGCCCGTTTAGGGCCTCAATAAGGGAAACAGCCTCGTATCCCGAGGGAACCCCTTCCTGACTGACCGGGACCTCTTCCCCCTCCCCTCCCTGGAAGAAGAGTTTAATTATGTTTTAATATCGTTGAACCAAATTTTGAAACCATCACACATAAAACACAGTTTTACACAAAGTCATCTATATTGACTTGAAAATTAACAATCACAATTAAAATTGTGGATGTAATAATATGTATCTGAGAGAAAATCACAAATCTGGCACACAATGTATGTGCCTGTTTAAGATTCTTTCAACATGGCAAGAATGCAACTAAATTGAAATTCATTCGTAACAAATTAAATTGATGGCACCATTTTTTAATTGTTGCAGATAAGACTTCAATTATTGCAGCCTTCCTGAGATTCTACCTGTTGGAGTGGAACCGGCGCCTGTTTTTTCCTCATTGCACGTATCTGGAGCAGGGCTCGGAACGGGGACCGGCATATCGGGCAACTTGAGGCCTGGTACCGGAGTGATTCGGCGCACGTGGAGCACAGACAGAGATGTCGGCAGGGCAGGATGAGCGTGTCCCGCATGTCGGACATACAGATGACGCACTCAGCACCGCTGTCTTCTAGATCCTCATCCTCATTGTCCTCCTCCTGTATAACAACATGTTCGTTTCTTTGATTGATTGATTGATTGATTGATTGATTGATTGATTGATTGATCAATTGATTTTAAGCTATTTTCAAAATTGATAAGGTCATATTACAGCAGTCAGTCCACCAAACCAGCGTTCCTGGGATCACCAGTACTTCCTATTTTATACTTTAAGCTACTGACTGCTTCCTCACATGAGTCAGACGTTATCCCGACTAGTGTGAACCACATTGTCTAATATAAGGAAATATGTAACAGATTATAGTCTGAAGTTAGAAACGCTCATATGATGAACATTTGTGGTCAATACTTGTGGTGTCAAGATTCCGAGTTAGCAGCCTTTAAACACATGGTATTTCATTACTCTGTGGTGTATAAAGTATGAAATCCCTCAGATGAGGTCTGAAACTATTTGAGCTTCTGAGAGTTACAGCAAAAAAATTTAAGTTTATCACAGATAACTTGACACATAACAAAAAAACGAATCTAAATGTGATTGAATTTAACTTATAAAG
>Ga0224511_10005292_pt1 | contig 10070 bp, 4 predicted proteins | sample SF_May12_sed_USG_2_FD_169988 | JGI IMG/M metagenome (GOLD analysis project Ga0224511, IMG submission 169988) | Sediment microbial communities from San Francisco Bay, California, United States - SF_May12_sed_USGS_8_1 | ecosystem: Environmental > Aquatic > Marine > Sediment | place: USA... | reverse complement strand
AGCTTACTGATCTCCGATTACCAATAGTAAGTGCACATATTCGTGCCAGTGGCGAACAACAAACCTACTTGAGTTAGCGAAATGGGGGCAAGTGGCCGTGAAAATTTTCACCGCACAGGTTCTGTGGCCGGGCACTAGGTCTAACTCAAGGACTCTTAATTAACAGATCGCAGATCTTTTATACCAATTTGCAACCGATACGGTGACACTGTGCACAACACATTATTGATAAATATTTTCCGTCTTAGGTACTTGTAATCCTTTTTATTATCCTTACCATCATGCGTAGAATGTCATCCGACGTATGTGTTCGACAAAAACAGAGTTCAAAGTTTTTTGTGAAGCTGTACGCAAGATCAATCTCTTGTTGCTATATCATTCAGACGGAATAGCCCAGTGCCAGGCTGACGTGTTGACTGCCACTGGCTTGATAATCGTACAGCAGGCTTCGGCAGTTGCTGCTTGTCGCTTGAAAGTAGTGCTGGAATACATTCTGATTGGACATTTTGTTAATAAAAGGTATGCCAATGTTTCCTATTATTATAGAATCTTCAAAACAAACCAGAAGTTTTGTCTTATGTGGTAAACTGTCAAAATCTTCCTTTAGTAAATCATATAACTTAATAATAAGTATGTGTTCTTTTGATTCGATGAGTTATAAAATAAGTAGCATTAAGGATAAACTTTCTTATTTTGTTAATCATCGGAACTTAGTTTTGCTTTTTTGTGTTTTGTAAACATACTAATCCAGCATACGATGCTTGTTCTACGTGACAATTTCAGTCACAATATTAACTTGAGCGACAAAACTAGTTCATACTGAGTGTAGCTAAATTAGGACATCTTGTAAAGTTTAAGTGTGTTCGACTTCTTCGTACCATTTATACGATTTCCATGTGATGACAACTTAAAACGAGAACAAAAGAACAATGATGAAGAAAACAAGTCGGCGACGGTTTTTTGTTTATTTTTTTAAGGTGCTACACTTAAAACCGACAAATGTACACAGTATATTTCAGCTCGAATTCTCGATAATAGCGAGACATGGTATAATATTTGAGCTTTATTTCTCCATTCCTTATTTAGTTTCTCCTACAATTACATGTACCATATTGATAATTGTTTATTTTTTCCAGTGCTTTGTGTAGCTTTTTTATGCAAAATGTTTACATCTATTTGCAATAAGTATCTTCGGATTCAATAAATACTTGTTAAACTACAAACAATGTTCAGATGGATATAAAGTCGGATATAATTGATAATTGCTCATTACCAGAAAACTACTTTCGTATAATGATTATAATGATTATAATGTTACAAGTACTTGGATCTTCTATTTATTTTAGTGCCGTTTCGATCTTTGATAACATACATTCCAACCGCTTCTTAATAAGAAGGCATCTCTGAATAAAAAGGTTATTTAAATATATTCAAAATCATAAAAGGAAATAGACACTGGCTTTACGTGTATATTGGATTTAATGATCAATATCCAACACTATAAGTGTACTCAAATAGAACACTCATACTCACACGTTTGAATTGTCAAATTAAAAGAGTCAATGATAGTACCAATGAGTTAAGTAACAACTATTTTTAAAATGAAATAATCTAAGGAATGTTTTGTGTTTCGTATGTGTTGTGTGTATTTAAGTTATAAAAAGTCACATATCATCAAATATAGCGTATACGACACGCTATTGAAACATGTTGGTTCTAGAAAGTATGTGACTGATATTTCAATTTTGTTTTTTATCTCTGGTAAAAGCTAGTAAAATTAGTTATTTAGGTTTTTTAATGAACAGATAAAGTGGCGCATTTAAAATCGTTTCGGACGTTCAATAGCACCCAAGTACATTTAAACTGATGGAAGGGGACCAGCAAATTATGACTACACAATGATGTAGTACATTACTAATTGGAGCCAAACTGCATTTTGCGGTTTTCTTAAACGTTTGCGTTCCGTGTGTTAAACGCGCATAACAACTTATAATTAAAATAAAATATGCATCTATCATAATGTTATGGAAAGATGGAATGGTCAATATAAGTCTGCCTTCTATATGCAAATTATCCATACGGCCACAAATTGACGGTCCCATTGTTATTGAATCAGATAAAGCGTGTCCAATGTGCGCTCCGTAACGGAATATTAGCCATTTTAATTTGTATGTAATTTTTCTTTTAGACCTCAAAACGATGTCGGTATGACCTCATTTATTTTTGAATAATAATAATAAGAAAATATTGCAATTTAAAGTATTTTAGAAATTGTGATTTTTTTGTTTGTTTTCAACACCAAATCCCAACATTATAATAGTTTGTATTAACTGCAGTGTCATCTGGGAACAGCGTCAATGTCATAAGTTACATAACGGCTTACTTTCGCTTTATAGTGAGTCTGTGTTGTGGATCAATACATAGTAGCATCATAAAAAAATAAATAGTTCGTATGTTAAGGTAAATTCATTTGTTAAACTATCAAACAACAGTTTTATTGCCAGTTGGTTTGCATACATGATATTTTTGTTGCTAAAAGTGTCATTTGGGTTTTCGTACTTAAATTGCTAAGTATAGACGTGTCAGTGTTTATTACATGCAGCTGCTTCATGTAGTCAGTATTGACTTTGACAGTTTGAAGTTGAAGTACTCTCCTCCAAGTTGGTCAATACAAAGTTTCAAGTTTCAAAAGATATTGGTAATCGGCACTATATGTGCATTTGATCATAAACAAAATGTATACAAGTTATGACAAACAGGTTTACAAACAGTGCATACTATAAGATATTAAGCATACTCAAATGCTATTAAATACAAATTATAATACACAAATTCGTTAATATAAAAGTAATCAATTAACTAACAAAAATATTATCACTAAGAACATATTCATCTTAATACAAAAAGGGGGTGAAAGTACTTTGTCATTACCATTGATGAACATATAAACCTATATTGTTATTTCCTCTAGCAGACTATGCTTCCTTAGGACTTTTTCTCAGATCATTTTCTTATAATACAGCTGCATATTTTTTATTTTATTTTTTTAGTTTTAACATTAAAGAGCACAGACATTACGAATAACATTTTAAAACATTCTAGACAAATATTTAAGCAACAAACCTCAACAACAGTAAACATCTGCAATGTTAAAGAACGGGGGGCAAGTGTGTTTCTTTGATCGTTTCCTAACAGTTGCTATCGGCGTTCTGGCAACAGCGATATCGGAACTCCTGGCGAGCGACTTATTAGTACATTTTGTATATACACTGCACGGATAATAGTATGACGCCCTATAACTTGTATCATTTGCAGCATGGTAGTTTACGATATGTTATGATATGTAAAATTATTTATTTATTTATTTATTTATTTATTATTTTATTTATTTACAACGCTTACATGCTAAAAAATTTGATAACTTAATATATGCAATAAACAAATAATACTTATCACTTCAAAGATACGTTGTCTAAAAATACACATTGATAAATCTAGAATAGCTTTTAATTTACACAGGTAAATACATGATTTTTCACTTTCTTCACAAAGGTCTTATGGTAACAACGGTTTATTGATTGAACCAAATAGTAACAGCTTGTCTGCCCTTTAAGGGTCTGTGAGTTGTTGACCTTGACCCGACAGATTTAAACAACAAAAGTTAATTTCCCTTTTGACAGAAAAAAATGATGTTCAAGTAGTTCAAAAACGTAAACCGTGAACTATATTTCGAAAGGAAACTATGTGTACAAGAAAACATTTCATAAATACTCATGAAAAACGTGAACAATTTACAAGCGTCAAGCGATTTTAGTTAGTTAATTAATTAATTACTTAATAATTTTAAAAACAGCTTGACAATATAAACATATCACTTGTTTGAATAAAAGATAAAAAATGACAAATACCAGTCGGCAAACGTTTTCCAATGAAAGTCATTGACAGTACCAAGGCGGTGACTCAACATTTCTTGGGGAAATCATTGAAGAAAACAAATACAAAAAACATAAAAATAGTTTTTTTCTAAATGTCTATTGCGTCATGGTGTTCTACGTGTTTTTGTGTTGTTCTGTGAGTTGGTTTTGGTATGGGTCATTTTGTCATGGCTCCCTTAAGCTTGACGTATCTACATTGCTTACAACACTCTTTCTTCGAACATCTCTTCAATGTATATTATAAACATTTATTATACAAAACATACGTTTTTTAGAACAATTACCAGAATCATTATACAGAGTTTGTATACTGCTTACATGTACTCGTATAATGTACTCGTGTTGGTAGAATTTGTTTGACAAAATGTTTCAGCGCAAATGTATTTTATGAAATAGATAAGTTGTCCGTCTGTTAATAGTGTAAGCATGCAATTCCCTGCGCCAGACAATGACATCGTTGACTGACATGGTAATCATTCCTCACCACGCTTAGATACATGCTTTTCGATTTGCTACAAGCAGCGCTCGGTTTAATGCTAATGCTGGCTCCATACACAAGCACACAACGAAAACAAATCAATTAAATTGGAAGTTTGCCAAAACGAGTCAAATATTTCGATTAAATATGAAAATAAACATTAATTTTGTTCATACAAAACACTATTATGTTCTTTTAAAGAATCACTGTAAAATTATATAAAACGGAAACAGATTAAAATTAACAATAGCGTAATAATTTTAGGTCGCTTTCTACGTCTCCGTATCAGTATCCGGATTCGTATCAGGATCCGTGTTCCTATGATTTTCACCCGGACGATCCTTTCCACGTATCACTATTCGTCAAACGTATCTTTCAATTTGGACATTATGTTAAAATTACACGCAGTATGCTGATACGGACGACAGGAATAGTCGCAACGTTTTTCAACACATCGAATTTAATCCGGATTTGGATCCTGATACGGAGAAGTGGGATATCGGCTCATGCGTAAACTGACCAATGTATTTTTGTATTTTGCCCTTGAGTTCGTATAAACCCAAAACTGTTTTACAAAATCGATTCTTGAAAAACGCAGCTAATTGCAAACAAAAACAACCAGCGCATTTAAGCATTAGATCTTATCATTGCACATATACAATATCAGTTGGGCATGGGTTTTATGATTTGTTTGTAGTTTAGTGTAAACACTTTTTATTTCAGATAATACACATGCTTGTAGTTTGATCGTTAATGTCACTGAAAAAGTATTGAACATGTCACATCCAGGAGTATCATTTCTATTTGTCAGGAAGACATAATGTCCTAAGTTCGTATGCGATAGTTTAAATATCATCTCCATAGTGTTGATTTTATAGCGAAAACGAGGCAATTTCTATAGTGATAGCTAAATGCAGACTATTTGTTTGGACATATTTTATCTTTAGTTTTGCCATCAAACACTTTTGAATTTTTTATCAGTGTTCAGTTTAGTTAAAACCATATTTAAATATGTTTGTTATACTTGCCGATATTATCGTTTTGTGTGCATCTTTAGGCAAGCACTTGGGGCAGTAAGCATACTGTGCACTGATTTTACACATACATGTATGTACATGCGTATGTCTTAGCACCTTTCTTGCACCGATGTCAAAAATATTGTTCCATGAGTGCATAAAATACATAATTATATAACATTTAACAGAAACATACATCTACCATAGAATGGTCAATATATAAAATCATCTACATATGTATATGCAAATAAGACATACTTCCCGTGGTTAGTGATGCCTTCGTTATTGAATGAGGAGTAGATTGTCAATCAAAGAAAGTGCATCTTCATAAGGCAGTTCTAAATGGTAGAGACAGTCTCGTTACTGACACGAACTTACGTTGTGTGTTCAACTTTCATTAATTTAATGTTATATATATTTTATACATATCGTAGAACGTAAAAAACACATTACTTGTTAATTTCTGCTTGTAGATTTCAACAAACTTACAACACAGTTGTCTTAGTAGTACGATAAGTGTGGTCGTTTTGTTCTCATACATCCAATTACCTTTCATAAGGTTAACACTCAGACAAACTGACATTAATAAAATGTGCAGACTATGCTTTCTTGGGAATTTTACCTCCTCTCCGATTAATTTAGAGTTTACCTTAAACTATATCAAGATAAAAGCCAAAAATTACTGGACGCATTTATCATGGGTAGTGATACATTAGCAGGGAATCTGCATTTTCATACCACTGAGCGTTATCTGTAATTTGCTATCGGCGTTCTGGCATTCTAGCAAATAGTGAATGGAATTGCTGCCTTGTAACGTTGTACACTTCCTGGATTATATTTACCCAACTTGTTGTTTTTCGTATTGAGGTATGTACGGGGCGTTCGAAGTTCCAGTTAATTAACACTGTCATTGCATGTCCATTACTAATTGTATCAAAATTTACACATACTTAGATCGGTAGTTCGTTTCAGTGATGTTGCTTTTTTAAGATCCGTCAATTGCACTTACTTTATCAGAATGCTTATTCATGACTTTAAGGGTTTTCGTTTGGTGATGGCTTATGTTGTAATTTTTACATTTAATTATTATTATATTATTTATATAATTATTAAAATTATAGATTTATAAAACTATTTAAATACATTACTTTTTTTTACATGCATCCCCCTCTATTAAAACTGGCATATGCTCCCTTGAATGTAGATGTAAACACTATTGTTAATGACACATTGATAACTTATGTTTAAACGCTTTCTTAGAAAGACAAAAAAGGAGATACATTGTAAAATGATGACGACATGTATTGATTTCAGTAATAAGGAAAGAGCAGGAGAGTGACACTTATTTGTAGTTGACTAATCGTACGTGTTATTAGTCTTAACACACTCATGTACGTATTTGTGCCACCGCGTTTGGTATTCGTGCTCATTTTTATTGTTTATGAGATTGCAAACGATATTAAGAGGGACTCCACTGAGGTCTCGTCGTATACCACACAATAAAAAATCAAAACCCTATATTTTCTTGTTACCAACGTATTTAGTGTATCAAAAAAACTGATGAAAGGGAAAGCCCTCAGGAAGCATAGCCTGCACGAGAAAACAGCAGCCTCTTTTTATGGTAGCTTTATGTCTTCTATCGATTTTTTATCTCGGTATAAAATTCGAATGAATCAGTTAAACAGGGAAAAGCTTTTCCGATATCAACAGATATAAAAATGTTTTAAATTAATTGCCAACCGATGAAAGACATACTAAGATACAACAAAACAGATGGATATGCCCTACACACGTCGACAAAAACAGGTTTTTTGAAAATTGTTTGTTTTATTGTGTTACGCGACCAGACTTTAATGGAGTCCCTTTAACATAAGACGACCCGGATTGTTTACATCTATCTTTAACACTATCAAGCACGTAAATATGAAAAACTGCCAAATATAGTTTTCCACTCATGTTACAATATAACAGAAAAAAACATTTTGTGGCCCGCAAATTTGGCTTAATTTGGGTTTCGAACATTATGTTGAAACAGTTAAACAGTTTAACTTCGAACGAAACAGTTTTTCCAGTGGTCTAGACGAAATCGGTTTCGGAATTCAGCCTTTGAAAATGATTTGTATGCTTTTTGTTGACGTCTTTTTTCCAAACACATTATTTGCCATGAAATTTTGCAATTCCTTTTGGAATATTAATGTTTTTGTTTAATAAACAAACTGCAAAGCTTGTGAACGGTGGGTGAACGGTAATAAGGGGATCTAGCATCATTTAATGGCGCGATTGTTTTTAAAGAAATGGCATATTTAAAAAAATGTACTCTACTTGTTTTGCTCATAGCCCATTGAAAACAACTATATCGATGATGAACCTAAAAACATTTTAATTCAAATATTTATCAAGTTCTTTGATTTGACAGTGTGCCGTAAAATGATTCATTCTCTATTTTATTTTTGAATTTCATTACCTAATTGCCTTGGTCTTGTTATGGACATTTGATCATCACGGTTTGCCGGCCACAAAAAGCACACGTCATATCTGACTTTGATGACAACCATATCACACCAAACAAAATTGCATACTATATCACTCGATATTATCCATGGTATTGTGATACAAAGTCAATAATGTTCTTGAAGCCATTGTCTGGGAACCCAGTCTGATCTTTTATCGGCGCAAGAAGTGAACCAACATTAGACAAACGTCGGTGTTTAGCGATTCTTAATCGCCATGTTAATTTCAAAATGATTCATACATGTAACAACTCTTCGCGTACGCAATAACATAAACTCAATAATGCCCATTGGTGTCAAATTTTAATACAAACAACAAAGGAAACAAAAACCTTAATGTGAATAGCGTATACCCGTTTTGATTGGTTGTTGTAACCGTTAGGAAATATTCAGTTTTGATTTTATTCGTTCTGTAAAATGCAATACGGGACCACGCATTCAACAGGCGAGCGCTTTTGCAGTACGTTTGTGTGTTTGGTGGATTGATTTAAAGTGTTTCACCGTTTGAAAAACTGATTGCCGGTGCGTTGTTGCACAGTGGTAGTTAACGTATCGACATACCGCTTGAAATGACATCCGATGCCCGACAAAAATGCAGGAATTTACGTTACGCCATAACGTACAGCGTCATTTGGGCCAATCAAAAATCTAATCTAAATCTTTTGAGTAACAATGGTTACGCGCACTTGCAACGTTTGACGTCATTTAGTCGGGCATCGGACGTCCTTTTAATCTCTGTCGTTATACTTACTTTAACCTACACACACGTGTTTAGGCTACCGAAGCTTACTGATATTAGATTCCCAATAGTAAATGCACATACTCGAGCCAGAAACAACCAACAAACCTACTTACATTGTAGCGAAATAGGTCGAAGGACAGTAAAATTCTTCACCGCACAAGTTCTGTGGCCGGGCACTAGGTCTAAATCAAGGACCCTTGATTAACAGATTGACGATCGTTTACACCAATACGTAACCGATATGGGGACAATGTGCACAACACATTATTGATAAATATGTTCTGTCCTAGGTACTCGTAATCGTGTTATTATCCTTCACACTATGCGTAAAATGTCATCCGACGTGGGTGTTTGACAATAACGGAGTTCGAAGTTTTTTTTATTATTATTCAGACGAAATCGCCCAGTGCCGAGTCGAAGTGTTGACTGCCACTGACTTGATAGTCGTACAGCAGGCTTCGGCAGTTGCTGCTTGTCGCTTGACGGTAGTGCTGGACTACTTTCTGCTTGGATATATTGTTAATACAAAGGTATGCAAATTTTCATTTCAATAAACATTTGTCAACATTCCTAAAAATGAACAAGACATTTTGTTTTATGTGGTAAACCGTCAAAGTGTTCCTCTTGGTAAATGATACAAATGAATTATCAGTTTGTATACTTTTAATTCGTGTGCGTTGTAAAATAAATTTCAATTGTGATAAATGTACTTGTATTGTTAATCATTGGAAATAATTTTTATTGTATTCAAAGTTTACTGTCATTTTACTATGATAGTAAAGGTCATTTGTGTACAGAAGATATTAAGGCTAAATATGTCTTTACATGTGCATCATTTTGCGTCTTTTAAGCAGTAGGTTATTGGTGAAATATAATTGAATTTCATTTTTCAACATATAAATATACAACAAAATGCGAATATCAAATCAATTCATTTTTTAGGTTTATTTTAATTACTTTACCCAGTATATTGACACCCACGATTATGAAAACGATTAATCACTAACGTTACAATACATAATATTGTTATGATAACATCGACAGGATTGCAAAAAGAGTGGTAACATATAACCTAAAATGAAAAGAATGGGGCTTCAAAAGTCAATAATACGTTACTATTTTATGAAAGAAAGCATGTGCCAGAAGGGGAAAACGTGTCTTGAAAAGTAATATAAGGCTTTAACCACTAGCCAAGGAGCGATTTGTTAATATGCTATACATAGATAATATTTTATTTATTGTTTATTTATAAATTCTACTCATGTATATTGTAAACATACTAATCCAAAACTACATGATACATTTTTCAAAACAGTAAATTTCATTGTACAGTAAGTTGTATAATTATTCTATATTGCTGCTTCATGTATGAAGGGAACATGGATTCAC
>Ga0224511_10005291_pt1 | contig 10071 bp, 3 predicted proteins | sample SF_May12_sed_USG_2_FD_169988 | JGI IMG/M metagenome (GOLD analysis project Ga0224511, IMG submission 169988) | Sediment microbial communities from San Francisco Bay, California, United States - SF_May12_sed_USGS_8_1 | ecosystem: Environmental > Aquatic > Marine > Sediment | place: USA... | reverse complement strand
ATTTCATATTTTTTCATATTTTAAGTTACTTTTTATTTTTGATATGATAAGTTAATATGTTGAAAGTAAAGATACTATATTTTTAGGAGAAAGATCCAGAAAAAAATAAAAAATAAAAGAAACCTATTCGTCAGTATTTTGACGAAAAACAGCTGGTGGCAGTGATTATATGTACTGTCAAGGGAAGTAATCACTGTGGGGAGTTTGACTCTGACAAACATTGTCGCATGTACACGTACATACACACAAGGGAGTGTTTTGTTTCACAAATTAGCCACTTGTAAGCAAGAGTGGATTCAATAGCCTTTGGGTCAGGTAAAACATATTGACGCTAGTCACTACAAGATATGTGCGATGACGCTTACATAATAAAAGAATATGATTCATGATAGAATTACATGTAGGTTAATATATGCTCTAAAAGATTTTCAGTTGATTTAATAACGAAACGCTGTTTTGGTGCCCAGTGGCGGCTCCAGGATTTGACCTTAGATTTTTTAGCGTGTTTTGGCCATACTTCTATTTAAAATATGCTTTAAATTAATCGCGTGCGAAGAAAAAAATTGAGAAAAATTTGCTTTTTGGCATAACAAATCATAGGTCCGCGGCTATTAGTGGGGGGGGGGGGGGGGGCGCCGGATGCGCTCCGCCTGGATCCGCTTGTGGTGCCTAATACAATTCCCTTAAAAATGCATTTGAACTCTACAAAGTTGTTTAAATAGGTACACTAAATCTCGGATAATAGTACTTTATAGTTATATACGAGTTTGTTCTAATACAGTATCAAAACATTTTCTGTATTTGTATTTTTCTGCGTGGAGTAAAACTATTCATAGTAACCTAAGTACGTCACCAGTGTTTATGTAAATAGTGAAATTGTTTTGATGCGAGCGGCCGACAGAGGCGTGAAAAATATGCACCAGGTTGTTCTAGTTTTGCGTTCATGTGTCGGTGATTGCAGCAGTGCTACTTTTAACACACACACAAACACTTGTAATTGTGTACATCTTGCATAGTATAATTTGAAAATCTTAAATTGGCTACACGCTTTTTATATCTTCATTATTATTATTACTACTATGACAAGCTACTTTGTTAAATGTCATAATTAATTTCACGTTGGCCTTGATTGGATGCTTGTAAGACCTTTATATTAATGGCAAGATCTCAGTGAATGCACGCTTGTTTTAAAACTAAGCACCCGCTATTAAAAAACTGTGTTTTCCAGGTACAAGGTGACTATGTTACAATAAACGACACAAAAAGAATCTAGTAGTACATGTATACGAACAGCTATTAAAGCCCCCAGGGCACAGTCTGAGCATAATACATAGAAATAATCTGGAGTGTCCCAAAAATCAACATAACTGCGTTAAAAACTTCAACTTTAAGTACCATTTGCTAATTTTGAAGAAAAGTGTGCAGAAACCTGGACATTTTTACAATGCACAATTCAACATTAGGGAAAAACATGTTCTTGTCCATGGCACTGAAAATGAATTTATTCAACATGACATTCTTGACTGTGACTCATGTTTAAATAATATTCAACATAAAATTCTGTGCTCTAGCCCCTTTAAGTCATTCTTTCGGCGTCATTTCGTGAAAATGATATTACCGCGCAGTAATTAGGGTAAACTCGTTATTTAATGTTATCTACATGTAGGTGGTTACCTTTAAGATGATATTTCATTTGAATTATTATCTAATCAGCAAATGAACTATCAAAAGAGGTCTTCCTCGTTTCTGTGTTGAGAGAATAATGTAGTTGACAAGGTATATATTGTGTTTACATAAACTTTGCAAGCCAATATCCTGGTCGTCACAATTATCGTGAATATTGCACCTATATCGCGTATTTAAGTTTAGCACTTTTTTATTCATTTATTTGAAACAAAAGTACATATATGTTAAATACTTTATTTACAAACACATCCATATGTAATTTAATTTAATTTAACATATTAAGCATACTGATTTGTTCTTTAATATATAATAATTTGTATGTGAATATTATACGTATATTTGTAATACTGTATCTTAAACTTCTCTATGTTTGTACATATTGTATACATCTTTATTATGCAGTCCGCGAATTAGTCTATAAGCCCGAAGTCCGAGTTGAGTAAACGGCCGGCCGGTCGATTAGAATTGTTAACAAAAAAGCCTGAATGGTCGATTTAAATTCTGGAGTAAAATTCTAAACAAAGAAACAAATTAACATAAATACTGATTGTTGATTTATTTGTTCGTTAAAATACACAACCAAAATTAAAATCAGTGTATAACTAAGTCAACGCATTTCTAATATGAATAAGTATGGCTTGTTTCCGATTATAATATTTAGTGGACGCTACATACAAAATCTCAACATCCAATCAATACAATCAACATTGTTACATTGGCAAGTCTAGATGTACCTTTCCCTATGAGGAAAACGCCATATTTATATATCGCAAGATAAAGACACTATTGACCCTGAACATGTATTAATTATGGCTGATATGCCCGCCTACGTCATGCAGTGCATTAATAGCATAGTTACATGTATAAATTAAAGGGGAGCTGTCTGATTCTTTCACTTAATACAATTATGTAGGAAAAACAAAAGAAAGTGTATCGATTAAAAAAACCTTATTCTAACAAATGCACATTAAGCGAGATATTTCTAACTGAAATATTAAAATCATTCTCAGAGTTTTAATAGGGGAAGGTTATCCAGAATTACTCAGTACAATTTGCCTGTTGAGTGCAACAATTTAAATTAAGAGTCTGACCAATCAGGACCCGTCGGTCATTACTTCGGAAAACGACACTCTCCGAAAAAGGCAGTAAACTTCCGAGAGTGGGCTACACAAATCTTCCGAGAGTGGGCTACACCACACCATCTAATCTGCAATAACCGAGATTTATGGGCAATCAACAGTTTATTCGGGACTTATCGTGAATACATTTTTTGGCGTATTTTGCAATATGTTTCGGTATTATGTTATCATTTCATACTTTTTGAGGATTAAATTCTACTTGATATTAAAATATTTAATAAATAGCTGATAAATAGCTGATAAAAAGATCAGACAATGCCCCTTTAAATATATACATAAATAAAGAAAATGAGCACAAAATATAACAAATGCTTGCATTAAAATACAAAACTATCCTTTCTAAATACGAATACAGAACAATGTCATTAGCTAAGGCTTTCCTAAATATAAATGTACCAATAATAATGTTAAAATGTCATCGTTGTACGTGCTGATATACTCCTACATTTTTTGAAGCAGTGACCCAGATAACGTGTTTATACGGTATTGGTCTGTGTAAAAGACGTTTGACGAACCACCACCGTTGGTACACTTTAACCAAACACCCTCGCCCTTCGTCAGCGTCGTTATGGCAGATACAGCGTGGCAAAGGTAGTCACCAGTATCTCCCATTATTCCTTTGACAAATTCACTCCCTCCTGTCTTAACAAATGCGAAGTAGAAGTATGCATTCTGATACATACACATGTTAACAGTAAACATGTAGACGCCGGTCACGGGGGCGGTGAAGACACCGGTGACGTTGTTGTAACCGCCCCCGTGGTTGAAGACCGTCTGACTAAACACCATCACCTGGTCGTCAGCTGGACTTCGGTCGACGACTGTATCAGCGTGAAAGGCGACCACACGTCCTGAAACTAGAACAATTTCCAAATGTTGTAGTAGCGTTTCGTTTAACAAATGTTTATATAAGAACTACCGGTAAGTCATGTTTATTGCATTTGTTTTAATTACATGTAAATGTAAATTGTGTAGTGTTGTTGAACAAGACGTCAATATGTACATGATTTTTTTCCATAAAAACAAAGAGCCGTTACATTGCCAGAAATACATAAATGTTAATTTTCCATCATTCATTTAAAAGATAAAACTCTTATAAAATTAGAAACTACTTGTTTACAAAAACATTTGTAACAACATAAGTAAGTTTATATATTTTACCTGTTTTATTGACGTATTCTGTTAGCTCTGTCCCAAGTGTAGTAAAACGATTTTCGACCGATTTCTGTATTTCCTTCAACCCCGAAGTGACGTCATTTCGAGCGCGTTGGATTTCAGCATTCCAGTTTTTCAATTCCAGCAAACCAGCGTTGACGTTATCTTGGGCGCGTTTGATTTCAGCGTTCACGCTCTTTAATTCTTCCAAAGTCAAAGTGACGTCATCTTGTGAACGCTTCATTTCTTCTCCCATACGTTTGACATTCGATTCCGTGTTTACCATCCTCTCTAGGATTTCCCATACCGTTGACATCCATGACTGGGACTGTGGCTCTGTGGCCAATGCTCCGGTAAGCCAAACACATCCGAATAGCAATGCTATCTTCGTAAACAACATCATGGCGTTTAAGTTGCGACCGCTGCTGTGTTTGAATGGAGAGAAGACACGGTATATGTGTGATTTCCAAGCCTTGTTGCCGTGAATATATAGGAAACGGTGGAATGCTTCTTGAAGAAGTTGCCAAATAACAGTACATCATGTCTACGTAAATGTTTTGCGCAGACTTGTTGGAACCAGAACAACTGATTCTGTCTACGTACATGACATGTTTTCGTGCTTCCTGAATTAATTATTGGGGAAACATGCCAAAGGTTTTAACAAACTTTGCATTATTCTTTATTAAAGCTGCTTCGTTCGATATCTGAGCAAAAAGTCGCTTCAAATCTTTTAAAGAACATTTTATGAAAATAGAATATTTGTTTCCATTTTAACAAACTTTTCCAGTTTCCTATAAAAAGATAGCAATAAAATAAAGACAATTATATTAAGTCAGAGTCATGAATTGAACCGGGGCCACGAAAACGCGAGGCGACCCACTGCGCTTCTTCTCTCCAAGGAATGTGAGCGACAATTTAGGATGTACTGAGTATATAACTTATGAAATCGCTTTTCAATGCTGGTCGCTCTTGACATTTGTCCAAAAATAATTAATTTAAGGAAATTTGTCACGGGGTTTAATGTTTGATGGCCAAATTAGTAAATATAAGAAATGTGCGAAATATCTCACTGATAAGTATATGACCGAGGCTGCGTGTAATAAGTGCATTTTGTTCATTACAAGACCAGTTATCTTAAACACATTCAATTTCAATTTGGCAAAGCAGCTTTAGATGTTGCAAGAAAAATTGTTTACTTATGAACCATCTATAATATTGGACCTAAGCCAAAACGTGTCATCCCCGGCGCCACTGGAGCTGTTTTCGAGTACAAGTTTCCAAGGAACACCGCTAGTCGCACGCCCGATATTTCTAAAAATGCATGCAAGGTTGCATGCATGCAGAACCAACCTGTAGCTTACAGTTATTAGTAGAATGTAACGCTGCACAACTGCGTAAAAGAAAAAAGGTTAAAAAACAAAGAACAGAAGTTCAGTCAATCCGACAACAGTTGCATAAACGTTTGCCTGTTGTGCTGTAAATACATTTTGTTGCCATTCATAATAAATCAACAAGTCAGCTACTGACAAATATATTTCTCTATCACCGTTTGCTAAACATATAGACACTCCATTTTTGGTCTCTTTTGTTTTAAATTATATAGAAAAAAACAGACATCCCAAAACAAAATATAAGTATATATAAAGTAACGTATGTGAAGGGAGGTAGATCAATGTTTTGATCATATCATGCTATGCAATATTCTACACGCACATTCCAATGTTGTAGCGTGTGTGTTTTAATTATTGTCACGATAAGACATGCACAATATAAAAAGTACAAATGCCTGATCCCCCGAATCCTCAAAACGCATTCTGTCAATCACACTCCCATCAGCATCATAATCATCATCAAATACGTATCGCTAACAACCCCTATAGATTATTAAAAAAAATAGAAATTATCGGACGCAATTTTTCTAACTGACCACAGGCGCCTTGACCAGAAGTTATAGTCCCCTCTACCGACTATAACAATATGATTTAACTGACGAAAGGGAAAACCCTCAGTGAGCATGGCCTGCATAGGAACATTGCAGCCTCTTTTTTTAAGCTGTTCATCAGTGGTAATGAAATTTGCCACACCACTGACACCCACTAGCGCATGAGCGGAACTCTATTTATTAAAATGCTTAGATTATAAATAAAAAAAAAATAAATAAAAATAAATAAATGATTAATAAATAAATAATTAAAACCAATAAATAAGAAATAAATAGATAAAAAATAAATAAGTAAAATAAATAAATAAATAAATAAATCTTATTATACGATGCCCTTAAAGCAAAATACAATTTACAAAGTTGACATGTCTGTTTTTATACTATAACATGTTTATATTTCTTTTTTTCTTGTGAATGTGTTACATTTCTTTTTAAGCATATTTCTATTCTTTTTAATATTTTCTTAAACGTTTTCAAATAAATATGATCGAAAGCGCACACAATGAACAATATTTAAAAGATTCGGGCCAGAAAACCAACAACTAAATATAACTTTATTCATCTAATGACCTAAAATTGACGTATTGTAAACGTCCGTGTAGTTTTATTGTAAAAAATGGTTATTTATTTATTTATATCATTCAACTAAACCCATTTTCATTGTGCGTAGGCCTAAAGCTACAATTGTGGGTCTTAAATATGACGTAGAATTCCCCAAACTGTATACGTAAATACAAGTGTTCTGTACAAGCGGTTTATGCATTTTTTCTGAGCGAGTTTACGTACGTGACTGTTTATGTGCGTGCATACCTGGATATGCGTATGTTGCGTACTGTTAAACAACAACAACAAAAAAGAACAACTTTCTTTATTTACATTTCTATAAAGAAGATATAAAATACCGTTTGTAGCATGTAAATGCATCATCATCAATGATTGCTGGATATTTTGCGCTTTTTAATCCAAATAATCCATATTTTAGTCCTAATTATTACTCAGTAGGCCTAGATCTCGTTTCTTACACTTAAATGTAAAAAATAGATATGTATTATACATGTAATAGATTTATAGGCTAATACATATATACCGGTAGTCAGTGTTATTTTACTTTGGTAATAATATTATTGAAATCTGTGTCAATATTTTCGGGTTTCTTGTGGACTGTGTTCCAACCCATTGCATTCTGTGTACGATCTATCCACCTCTGAATACTGCGTATCAAAACATTGACGTTTCACTCTACTATAACTGTATACGCTTTAGTACAACGTAACCGCCGTGGTATATGTAAATAGTGGCATGTAATCGAGCTTACTTTATATTTTTAATAAATAGAATCTATATAGTTTTCAGCTTTTATTTCAGAAAAGGTTGTTTACCTAGTTATATGAAAAACTATATGTCATTCATTCTTAATTATCAAGAAAAAAAACTGTAGATCTGCCGACAGAACAAAGTATGGGTTTGTCTAAAATCTATCAATAAGGCTGTTTATGAAAAAAAGAGAATACTGTTTCGACTTTAAGCTATATACAATTTGGTTTTTTTTAACCTCGCTTATGACCCATGTGTTGATTGCTAATAGTTTGGATAGAAACAAACGCTAGCACCAAAACTCATCTTGTTGGTCCTGAATTTGATTGAAACACATCTGACCTTGATCTCTGTATCACCAGAGACCTATATATATAAAACTCTGGTATCACAGACTTTGAATGAAGCGTGGGCATAAAAGCACTTGTCAAGATGATTGAATCGTTTAGATTTATCAGACAAAACACGCTTTGATCGAAATATGGCTGAACAAAGATATGCATATTTAAAGGGGTTAGTCTTGGGCTTATCAGCAAGTTCAAAATCCCTTTGCAATGTGTTAAAATGTAAAACCAGTGAGAAAGAAAAGTTTCATGACATTGCTTGATTATTTCAAGAGAAATTTATGTTTTTGTAAGAAGTGGGTTTTTCAGGGGTTCGCGGAAAAAAAGTACGCTTGCCAAGGGCACATTTTTAGCACTAGTAAGGCATACCGACATTGTTCGCTTTCAACTTTCACTCCTTTTGCTAATACTGTATATAATATACTTACCACAGTTAGTAAAAACTGGTGCAAAACAACTTTCGAAACAATAAAAATTCTAAAAATTCACATTTTTAGTCGTTCGGCTAGTGAGGCCACTGTGATTCGGACTCCGAAAGTTGAAATTTTGCTAAAACAGGCCAAAATGGACCATTTAATATGATTGTTTTGCAGATTTTTCTGATTTTAAGTAAAGCTACAAGAAAAAAAAACATTCTAGAGCCATTTCAGCCCAAATGTAGAGAAATAAAATTTCAGCTGATAGGCCATTTAGGCTGTAAACCACCATTGATCTGGCCTATATACCGTATAGTAACTTAGTCAACTTTAACGAAAAATATTTCAAAATCCGCCGCATACAGACCCCCACATGCATACCTTTTTTTCAAGATCGTTTCAACACGAGTTGATTTAAACAATAAAAATGATAGGTTGCGTGTCTTGCAAGAAAGAACTCGATAGATAACAAGATACACTGTTTTCGGCTACTTTTTTCAACCATTTCTTGGACCGGTTGTTTGCATTCCCCACCCAGGTGCTACTAAAGACTCTCTAAGAAATCAAAATGTTTTTTCTGCCTAAAGTTTAATTCATTTCATGCTCTTTCAACACAAACTAAAAACTACATCAAATTCTGAAAAATTCAGTTGTTTACAGCTCCTTAAAACTATGCCCCTATCATTTTTTTTATTGTGAGGATAGAAAAAGAAAGCTATTTTTAGACCTTAATGTACTTCAATTCTTCATCATATACTGTGACATACTTAAGTTCACTTAAAAATCCATATTTTATATGCTACGGTTGAAACATAAGTATGTGTATAACAAAATAATATCAAACATGTTATTATCGAACATTCGTCTTCAGTTCATTAATGCATCTAATCTATGATGTTAATCAATGATTTCTAAAAACATGCACGGATGTCTCGAGCGTAATTTACATTTATTTTAATTTAAAAAAATGTGGATTTTCAAAAGGGAACATTTCAAAATCACTCGAATATTGTTCTAATTACAATGCATTTTCGTGTTGTTTTTTAACAAGGCAATATATAATTTATATATTTATGCAACAGTTTTGAAACTGAAAACATACGGATTTTTTTTTCAATCGGAACTACTCGGCCAATTCCGCCTAATCGGCGATCGTGAGATGGTGTGGCGTAGACACTGTCCGATGAGTTCAGATTGGGATTTTTTTGTGTACCAACGTTTTTTCTTTTTGATATCGACGAACGAACAAACGAAACATTTATTTTGACTTAGGCATAACAATCTCATCGTCAAATACAAAAAAAACACAACAACAGCATAGCATGTCATTAAATGTGACAAATGAACAGCGAGTAAAAGGACAATGACATTTAAATATGGCATACATGTAGATCTACATGTATTACATACTGTTTTTCAGTTCTAAATATTTTTAAATATTAAACAAGTTCCTCCACAATAGAGTGTCTCATAATTTAAAAGATTTATCACAAAACAATTTGGAAGATTTTTTTAGAATCGATATATTTTAACTTTGCATAAGAGTAATATATACGTATATATATATATATATATAAGTATATTTAAACATATTTGTTTTGGTGTAAAAGGATTTAGGAATATATTGTCTTATATTGTCTATATTGTCTTACAGAGCGTACATTTGCGTTCATTTCTGGAAGTATATCATGGCTAAGCCACTTTATATTGAGTCATTGCATACTTTCTGTTTAAGTGGTACGTAAAATTAAATACATTTAAATATTTCACACAAAAACATAGTCTGATGGTTGACCAGGCTGAGTACAACAAGTGACACTAATCTGTTCTATGGCCAAGTGATTAACCGAAAACAAGAGTCTTGCTCGTTATAGTTAAGGTTATTAGAGTGCAATGGATTCACATACTTGAAGCCAAGAAGAGGTTTTAAAAACCTTTTATTTTTTAAATATATGTCATTTGAAGACGATCCACCACACACCTTTCCTCAGGTTTTGCTTTTTTAACTTTATAAACAAGATTGAAAATTTGCATTGTATTCATATTTAGGGGAGGTAATAAGGTGTAATATTACT
>Ga0224511_10005290_pt1 | contig 10072 bp, 6 predicted proteins | sample SF_May12_sed_USG_2_FD_169988 | JGI IMG/M metagenome (GOLD analysis project Ga0224511, IMG submission 169988) | Sediment microbial communities from San Francisco Bay, California, United States - SF_May12_sed_USGS_8_1 | ecosystem: Environmental > Aquatic > Marine > Sediment | place: USA... | reverse complement strand
AATAGAGGAACTTCTCTCACCCAAGTATGTGTTTAACTAACACATCTTCCCTACTGAGACTTTTGGGAGGTCACTGTGAAACATCTGCTCGGATTGGTCAATGCCCTCTGGATCAGCTAGCTCATTGGCACTCTCCCACAATTGCCTAACGTATGCAGAGTTGAGGGCCTACAAGTCCCTGTGCAGAGTTAAAACTCTAGAAGGCTCTGTGCAGAGATAAGGCTGTAACACCTAATCTTTTGTAGGCATAACACAGAGAAGGTTGTGTACTTTTTATTGTTGGATCGGAAATTGAGAAACCCAGCTACGGAAGATGAAATAGACAAAAGAAATCGCAATTCCTTAGGTATGTCAACTCTGATAATCGGAGGGAAAATCAATATTAAAAGGAAAATCTGCCTCCTGAGCACAGAGACACGCAGAATCATGGTATTAGGTTTGAAAAATTTTAAGCGCATGGCCATCCTATTTAACGACCCTTCTAAGCCTGGGGCTTGTTGGAGTGCTAGGAGGTAGGTTAGCTTTTAGCAATAGTTTGGCATACAGGAACAGAGAGCCGTCTGTATTCTGTATAGTTATTCAGGAGCTGGATTTGGATAAACCTGCTCTGCTGATGCCAGTCATAGGGGCAGTCGTGTAGCTGTTGACTCTCTCAATCTTTTATACACCCAATACCCAATGGAAGTGATGCTCACCGGAATTTACCATTTAGGCTGTATCGAAGTCAAACGATAACCTAATTTGGGGAGTTTACACGTTGCCACTTGGTTGTAAACCCATCATACGTAATGTGGAAAAGGATAATTGGTAAATTTATATTGCAAAACTGTCCCTAGAGCTTCAGTACATTAGTTCCATTCATCAATTTACACCCTCCATGAGGTGGTAATACGGTCATCGTATGCTGCAGTTTGTCATACCACCCTGGGTTTTTCATAAGTTACAACACCCTAACTCCTTTATCTCTTCCCCGTTTCCATACTACATGAGTAGTGGGTAACGGGATAGCTCATTGGCTCGAGTGGTTGGCTTAAGATCGAAAGATTCCCGGTTCAAGTCTTCGTCATGCCAAGCGCCCACTGTGAGAATGAGCTCCTCACATAACTCCTAGCTCTTACTGAGCGCCCACTGTGAGAATGAGCTCCTCACATAACTCCTAGCTCCTACTGAGCGCTCACTGTGAGAATGAGCTCCTCACATAACTTCTAGGTCCTACTGAGCGCTCACTGTGAGAATGAGCTCCTCACATAACTCCTAGGTTCTACTGAGCGCCCACTGTGAGAATGAGCTCCTCACATAACTCCTAGCTCCTACTGAGCGCCCACTATGAGAATGAGCTCCTCACATAACTCCTAGCTCCTACTGAGCGCCCACTATGAGAATGAGCTCCTCACATAACTCCTAGCTCCTACTGAGCGCCCACTGTGAGAATGAGCTCCTCACATAACTCCTAGCTCCTACTGAGCGCCCACTGTGAGAATGAGCTCCTCACATAACTCCTAGGTCCTACTGAGCATCCACAGTGAGAATGAGCTCCTCACATAACTCCTAGCTCCTCCTGAGCGCCCACTGTGAGAATGAGCTCCTCACATAACTCCGAGCTTCTACTGAGCGCCCACTGTGAGAATGAGCTCCTCACATAACTCCTAGGTTCTACTGAGCGCCCACTGTGAGAATGAGGTCCTCACATAACTCCTAGCTCCTACTGAGCGCCCACTGTGAGAATGAGCTCCTCATATTATTCCCAACTCCTACCGCTCTAACAAACCCCGGGTTAGTAGGTCCCTTAAATAGCATGGCATAGTATAAAAAACTAGTCCCTCTGCAGGGTCAAGAAGTTTTCTTCCCAGTTAACGAGGTGACTTTTTCGCGGCTCGGGAACGAACGAATACCGGATGCCGTTCCCTGCACCACCAGTGGTTTTCTGAGATTCAAACTCATAACTACCACATTCTAAACACTTAGTCATGGCTCTTCCAAAAATTATCTTCATTAATGGTTATATCTTTGTTACTTTTAAAGTATGTATTTTGCGCTTATGTAATTCGATATTTATTTAATAGACCCACCAAGAAAGCGTATAGATCATAATCCGATGGGAGATAACTGCGGAGCATCTCTTTCACTAGGAGATATCAGTGAGGGTTCCCCTGCAATGCCACGAAGAGCATTAACCGTCCACAGAATGTGAGTTGTCTTCCCACACATGTTTATGGACTTTAGAAGAAGTAATGCGGTGAAGCAGTGGGTTAGTGGATGTTGTTTTATGATAAATCCTAACTTGTGCATAAATTGGTTTAAAGTGAGGGAGAACTGCACAAGTGTCAGCCGCACTAGCTCACAAGGGATGGCCTTGACCCAACAGCATGACATGGATCATGACGATTGGAGGTCAATGTCCTGGGGGGGGGACGGTTGAGAGTCAATCTGGAAACCCTATTTACACATCTCTCACTGAGACCAGAGTCTCCCAATTCAAAACTTGAAACCGAAGTCACTTTGGTCGGCTATTTTTTGTAATCAAACATATCTGAAAGTCTGATGCAACAAAAGTTGCCACTGTTTCCAAATCTAGTATCCAATCTCCCAGACTATAATTAAAATAATTGATGTCAATTCTCAATAGAGGTAATTAAAATACTTTCTAATGTTTCAGGAGAAAGGCGAGTCTTAGTTCGACCTGTTCATCTCCAGGAGTATCACCGAGTCCGAGTCCTCGTCTGCCTCATCGCCATCGATCCGTGTCGGCTAACGCTCGCGGTACACCTAACCTCACGCCGAAGTCAACGCCGGGTCACAGCCCTAGCGCCACGCCCCCTCTCTCCCCACGAAATGCATCCGGAGATTACAGCTGGAAAACTAGGCTACACTCGATAAAGAACAGTTTCCTGGGAACGCCGCGGTTTCATCGGAGGAAGGTGGCCGTACCTGTGGTGGAAGATGTCTCTATGACTCCTGACTCCTCACCAGAGTAAGTGCTAGCTCGGTGGTAGAGCACTAGGTATGCTTCACCTCATAGTGAGGCTTGTTTTTTACCTAAGATTGATGTGGGGAGCTCATACCCACAACAAGAGCCCACCATAGCCATGGTACAAATCCAGGTTCCTTGCAAATGCATTCCACCGTTCTGCCACTGTGCTATCCCATGATCCCTACTTCATTATGTCACACACCATCACCATACGATTCATTTCTCTTGGATGCGTGTGTTTGATATATGTGCAGTCAGAATGCACTATGGTCCTGCTCCAGTGCAGCAAAGCAATGTGACACACAATTCAAGCTTAGGAGTGCGTGTTATATTCCAATTGACTTATCACCGAAGCTACTCATGACTATTCTGACCCATTGCGTTATTCGTTTATGTATAAATATCTATATACATTGCAGGATGACAAAAAAGTCATGGTTTGCTAATATGGTCGGTATGGAGAAGGAGGAATATAGACATACGGTCACTATTAGAAACAAGCAACTAAACCAAGTAAAGGCTGATATCGTCCATGCTTTCCTATCTGTAAGTTATCTTTGCTGCCAGTTGGCTGCCACAATCCCACTGAAAGGACAAAAGGAAGAGGCAATATAGCCTCTTCTGCCCTCAGGTCTGCCCGATGCTGGTCAGGGTCATTGAGCTAAAAATAGAAAACAAATTGTTATAGCAGATTAATTTCGTTTAGCTTGAACTTGCGCATCTTTATACTTTTATCATAGTTTTAGCTTTTTATCTATATGTCACTTATACACTGGCAGTGTGAATAAAGTAGGAATATCGACCTTGGACTAAATGACACAAATTGGTTTCGATACATGTAAATCATGTATCACAGACACATCTCCTTAAGGGCACAAACGAGTTGCCGGTATTGCTGGTATGATGTAATCAATTTAAGTGTTGTGTAAGTAGGTGAAAAATATCTAGCTATTTTAAAATCTACCTAGTTAAGTTTCAGATCCCAGACCATGGCCCTTGTTTATGTTGTAGACTCCGGATATAGTTCACACGGTTGTCTCTCCAACTATGTTTAGAGCAGAGTTTAGAAGAAGTGGCAACTCTTCAATGTTCAATCGGAATATCAAGTTTCAAGTAGACATCATCCAGTCAAAGGAACACGAAGGAACATTTTATATCAACTTTCTGCTACTCTCTGGTGAGGAAAATGTTTGATTCAGTTATCTTGAGCTGCTGCCTGTTGGGTAGTATCACCTTGTACTAGCTGATTCATGGAGCGGATAGCGAAGTAGCCCACAGAAATGATGTTTGTGGTATAGCCAAAGTCAATGAATTGAGCCAGAAATCAGGGGTCCCTGAGTTGATTGGCTACTTCCTGCATACCCCAGATACTCACCAAAATACAAAAGAAGATTAAGACTGCAAATATACGTATGTAAACCTCGTTTTATGTAGGCCCGATCCGCCGGTTTAAGCGGCTTTGTGAGTTGATGCAGAGTATCTTACTAAATTCTCGTGGCGCAACGCGAACTCAGCTGACAGTGGCGCCATCCGATAACCTCAGTAGTGATGGGTCCTCCTGCTCCAGTCGCTCTTCATCCTTGACCTCTGAGAGAATCTCACCCGGCGCTGGAAAAGAGAATGATGCGGTAAGATTTAGTCGAACCAATCCACGCCACAGGATCAAACTATTCTTTCGCAGGAAAGCGACCAAGGAACAGAAAGCAAGCTTATAGACCCTATTGTGTGGCGATCCACCAATTTATGCCACAATCCTTTCATATCAATCTCATGGACTCGATGAAAAGCAATATTATGCGCAATTGCTCAACAAATGTCACAAGTCCTGTATCACATACATGTAGCCATCACTTTATATCCGAGTAACAGAAGAAACAGAAAAGAAATCATCCGTGTCATAGGTTTTAAGGTACTTAAAAATAGACCAATTTGAAACCCTGTTAGACAACTGTACAGTGAAACTTCAACTGATCGTCTGCTACGCTTACAGTTAAGAGCATGCCTGCATAGGGCCAAATGTAATCAACTTAACTTACTCCTGAACACAAAATGCTCTCACAGGCAACCTTGTGCCTGCAGGTATAATGAACCAAATAAAGTAGAAGTCACCTTAGTGTGTTTGCGTGCAATAGGGATGTCATGTATGGATGCTTCCCTAGCTAAGCATGCGGACCCCCGCAATCCTAATCATGTCATGGTTCCAGGCAAATGAGTGTCACTCTAATGGTGAGACTTTTACCAATATACTTACTAGTAACACTGGTCTTATTTTGGGAAATGGTTCTAGCAATAGTGATTCAGTTACTTTCAACCAAAGACTTTCGGCTTTTATCTCCGTTTCTCAGGGAGAGGTAGAGTGTATTGAGGCATACCAAAGAGACTGGATACTACCCGGCCCTCTTTGGTTTGCCTCAACAGACTTTATGATTATGCTGCTTTCCTAGCTTCTTCTCAACTAGGTGAGTTGGCTTTCCTTGGTGCAGGTAGCCCCTCTACGCAATCCGTGCCAGAAAGCCAGGTCACTTAGGCGAAGAAAACAGGCACATCTTTATGGAGTTTTCCTCCCATTAAGGCACTGATGAAACTGATGATTCTAAAGCGATAGGGGCAGGTGATAAATGCTTCGCTAATCCTGCGTGGAAATCGGCCTATTGCTCAATTGGGTTTTTGCTAGCATGCTTAACTAACTGACTACTAACTAGGTGACCTGATATCCGGTAGGGCACGCAAAAGATTATGAAACCTCAGCTATCCTCACCTTGTCGAAACATCAGGTCACCTCTTAACCAACTCCTACTAACATTGACCAAAGTGGGAATAAGAAATAGAAATGGCTTTGAGAAGGCTCAATTTCAGTGTCTCTTATTTATCCCAATGTTCTTTCCCACAGCGTAAACCAGAGATTGGATTTTATTTGTATGTAAGGTTTCTAAAAGCTGATTATGGTTACTGTTATTGTGGTTTGTGTTTAGTTTTTAGCACTTGAATGAGCGGACAGATCCGCTTAGTGATGCCTTATCCCCATATGTACGTGTATGTTAGTGATTGCATCATATCTGGGACAGAAGCGAGTGGAAGGGTTTCCGTTTAGTGAGCACGCAATACCCAAAGACATATAGATCTATATATGTTTGTATGCCTATTGCACAATCCAAAAATTGGTGCCATTCGCAGTGCTTCTCAGATGTGGCTCGGTCATCTAACGCATTTATGGCGATCTGGTTTAATGCACCTTGGTTTGACTTTCAGTTCATTCACCAGTGAACTGCATCGTGGCTCGCTGGCTTCTCATGCTCCGTGTGACTGGACACAGTTATTGGAAGACACTCGATCCCATTTTATGATTTCTATTTGGTCTGTTCATTATCTCATGCGGATGGAGGACTATAGGATATAGCGCCATTTTATTTTTATTTCTTGACGGAACCTAGAGCTCACTTCCCCGCAATGCGCTGCACTTATTGATAACAATTTTATGCCTACGTTGAAAGGTTATTTCTACTTGTAGGCAACGCATTGCCAAGCTGATCCTAAATCTTTGAAAAGAAATGGTTCCACGACATCAGCTATGTCTACATCTAGTATGCCCGAATCTCCACGACTTCAAGCTCGAGCGCGAAGGATGCTCTTCTTTATGAGTAATGAACCTGGCGTACAGATATGACATCATAGATATAGTCATAAACGCAACAGAAATCAAAATGACTCACCAATCTGTGTTGCACATATCTGTTCCTCCATCGCTGTTTTGTAGACGGTTCGATTGACACCGAGTAGACTTGTAGGAGGTATAACTTATTACATCATGAAACGCACCTATTAGCAATGACTATCCCGAGTTACCTCACCTCGAATCGAAAGGACAAAATACCGACATTCCCCGTGAAACACTGGGCTCTTATCTTAGTGACACTAGCAAGTACTTGTTAGAATGGTTGCAGATTTCAGGAATTTAATATTTATTACCTGCTGAAACTCAGAATCATGTACAGATCTGTTGTGAAAATTATTATCCTAACAAGCTGAACCTACCGTACTTACAATAATCTACATCTTCATCTTGGCTTGCATTTCGTAGACACTTAAAGGAGACCCTGGAACCGTAAAAATTTTATCTTCTCTTTTGCATTGCTGTGACTAGCTAAAATATTGGAGTGGAATTGTTGAATGGCCAGGTGACCTGGGTTTTCGGCATGCAGTGGGTGGTGGGGTGAACAAAACAAAAGAACTTGTGCTTCACTAGTCCTACCGCCCATCAGGACCCAGCCGAGTCGAGATTATCCATCAAGCATAGCACGCACATACAACCAGTGACATATGTCACTGATACAACCCTCTGACTAATCACTACACTGCAATGGGCGCACGGAATATAACTTACATTGAAGTGATCCAAGATGCATTGATGTCATTATATTCAAATATGTCCACTTTCTAGATTTTCCCCCATCTGGCGCATGACATCAATAGATTTCTCCCATGCCGCTAGAATCAGGTGAACCACAAGATCAGTCAGTTCAGACCCTTTTGGACCAAAAGGCTTTCCCCGTTAATTGGAACCGTTACATTATGATTCATCGAGGTTGAAAAAGAGGGGTCATAGTAGGATAAATCAGCGTCTACACCATCGATAGGTATATTTCTATGGTCTACCCTCACTCTTCTACAAAGATATTGTATAACACCCTCGTACCAGATAGGGTAAGTATAGCCACCTTCCGTATGCCATCCTCTTTGCCCATACTGAGGTTCTTAGGAGCAGGGGTATAGACTCAAGAAATATGCGGGTGTAACTAGATTAGTGATTGTAGCAGAGATAATTTGAGTGCATGTGCTGTATTACAAATCCAAGTGCCATCATAACCTTGGCACCACTAGAATTGGAAAGCAGAACATCGAGCGTAGCTATGGATCCGTGTAGCAGCTGTTTTATCTCACGAGTGTTAACGTATATCGGCGATAATCTTGTGCCTAGTATCATCGCTCGAGGCACATATGTGATTGGTTTCATCACTATGAGGTTATTTTCGACCCTACTTCTGGTTGTGTTTCTGATTTATGGAATCTCAGCCGACAGAAAGTGTGCGGAACAGCTTTTAAACTGGGCACAGATTCTTCCATCACCAGGTAATGATTCACAAGGAAAAAGACAAATTACAATGTACATTTATTTTAAACAATATCGTTTAAAAAGGAAATTAATTCTGTTGAAAGTTTACTGATACTGATAGCCAATCTGTTTTTTAATATTATGCACAGATCTATACTTTTTTTCTTATATGATATACTCACTGTTATAGTTGCTGGTTTAGATACTGAGCTGCGATTAATGTGAGGAATACGCATTCGCAACGCGAACCCACCATGACCCGATTCAGGTTTTCACTGTTGCGAGGCCAGGCCTCTATGCCAATACCACTGCACTATAAAGGGTCTACACTTAAATGACCCTTAATCTAAAGGACAGATCATTTTGTTCCAATGATTTTTTCTAATCGAGGAGTCATTATATACATGACCCAAAAAAGGCAACTCTGTGTATGGTTGGGCATCCTTTAACCAATAGTGATTGACCCATGCAGATAGTCCACTCAATAATTTTGGAAAACATGTATATAACTCGGATGATAATTCCTCTCTGAATTGAGTGGCTATTGAGAAATATATATTTTCTTTCAGTTCATGGTGGCAATGAGAAGAACCTGGGAGGAACTCATAGTCCTCCATTCGCTCCTATTATTGGCAGGAAGAAGAAATAGCCAAACTGTCTGTTTAACAGTTCGCCAATCATCATATCATGTCAACACAAACAGTTAGAAATCACAGCAATGCAGGGATGATACCAAAAGAATTTTTTTTCATGAGCTTGAATCGCATTGAAGCATATTTTTATTCTTATGTGTGATAGCAATATCTATAACTATTGCTTTCATAAAGCTCCCGTATTGACAAAATCACTTACTAAAAGCGCGGAAAATGGTCACAAGGTCACAAGTGTATAGCAATACTATGTGTAATCGTGTCTGGATTGATAGGGCCTGTCACACGATCGTAAATTTGTGGCCGATTCGCGCATGACTCACATGGAGCAAACTGCAAATCTGCGAAACTAGCAACCTAAATAAAATTGTGAAACGAGCCTATCACAGTATGCACTGATTGGCTAGATCTCTTCCAGAGCCCTCAAAATTTCATAGGGCTATAACGCATGCATGAAATGTAAAAATTGCTCAATTCTATGAAGCGAAACCTGAAGCATATTTTGTTTATGTAAATATCTACATATATCTGTCATTAAGTTCCGGTGAAATGAAATCATTTACCAGAAACACTCCTCATACTGAGATAATAATGATAAGAACCAGCCGTGATGATTCCCATAGCGGTAATGCGACCAGGCATCATTTTCTTCCCTGTAACACATCATGAAGGTGCAGCTATTTATTCTGTGCTGCCTGATGCTGTTAGTATCAGTGGAGTGTCACTTCTGGGACAAATTTCTACCTGGGGCTAAAGCAAGTAAGTTACCAGACTTAGAAGTTTTATGCGCTAGGTTGATCCGGATAGCTTCACATTTAGATTATAAATTATCATTGTGTACAATTTAGGTAAGTATGATTATAGTCAGGTGGCTTGGCTCTTCGGGGTAGTGGTGGGTGGTGGGGTGAGCAAAGCAGTAGTAGTAGACTTCTACTGCTTTACTTGTCCCACCACCCGCCACATACTAAAGACCCGGATCACCTGGCTAAGACGAATAAGAGTGATCCTATAGAGTTATCCTCCCCTGAGCCCTTAGAAAGCGCCCCTACACCTTAAAAAGTTATAATAAAGAAATAGAGCAAAACTGCGCCTTCCTTAATGGTAACAAATGTCATGACATACATATAGATGTATCCTTTTTGTGATTCATGATTAGTCACCATCTGCACAATATAGCTTGCAGTAACAGCCTAACATAAAGAATATTTTACCGGGATACCAGTCCTATCAACCATGGAAATAGAAAAACATTACCTGGTATTCAGGCATACCGGCCAGAGAATAATCACAGATCTTTAAATTATGAAACTTGCTGAAATATAACAAAACCTTCTATAGGCG
>Ga0224511_10005288_pt1 | contig 10073 bp, 3 predicted proteins | sample SF_May12_sed_USG_2_FD_169988 | JGI IMG/M metagenome (GOLD analysis project Ga0224511, IMG submission 169988) | Sediment microbial communities from San Francisco Bay, California, United States - SF_May12_sed_USGS_8_1 | ecosystem: Environmental > Aquatic > Marine > Sediment | place: USA... | reverse complement strand
TGGGTGTGTTGGTGGGTGTGTATGTGGGTGTGTAGGTTAATGTGTATCTAGGTCGGTGGGTGGGTGGGTGTGTATGTAGGTAGGTGGGTGGGTGGGTGGGTTTGTAGGTTGGTTTTTGTGTAGGTGGGTGTGTAGGTGGGTGTGTATGCAGGTAGGCCACTGTTTAAAATGGTACAAATTTAAGATCATACATTCATACCGACCGAAATATACAGGCAGAACATCTTTAACTTTGGACTTTTTTCCTCAACATAATTGGCATGTGTGGATAAGAGGAATTTAGCTAAGAAAGTCCTGGCCACGAAGTCCCCGTCAGACAAGGACTCTTTGTTATCTCTAACCTTTAACAACCAACAGTTATTGTCATTACAATTTGCCATTCGTTTGCAGTGATACTTCATTGATTTTATTTCGCAATCTCTTACACGTTGTACCAAGTAGAGTGGTATTAAGTTACAAACTAAGAATTTGTAAACACTAACAAGCATTGTGGACGTAAATCGTAGGTTAGAACTTCATTTTGCGCAGCAACCACACACTTTTCCAAATAAAATCTCTAACTGCCACAGTATAAGTATGCATTACTTTTATGCTGATAGTTCTTTTATTAATTACACCATTTGGATAAAGCGCGTTTAAGCTATATTCTTGAATGTAGCACATTTAAACAAGTTGCATGTTACTTGTTGACAAAACAAACAAGTTTAACTGGTTTAAGTTTAAAACCACTATTTCCCTTGTTATAATTCTGTAAAAATGACAGTTTGGTTAACAAATATCAACAAACATATTGCAAATTAAATATAAGTACAATACTAAAACGCTTACCTCCGACAGGGTCCATGGTCACACACACGTATCATCGCATACAACACAATATCATGAACAGTAGTCGCCATCGTTAACGTTTGGTCTCTGCTTGAGTGCAAACGCACTGCCTGTAATAAAGAGCGCGAATCTTGATCGGTCTTTATGTAGGGTCACCATATCAGGAAGTTAACTATTAAAGACGGACAGATTGATATTAAGCAAACCATAAGTTGTTGGTTTCAACTGACATGTACGCGAAATATGTTTTGAGAATCACTGTTTTAACGTAGTGAAGTCATTTGTATACTCACTGACTAAAAACACCAGTTTAATGACACAAACACAACATTATTATGAGGGACAATGGTCTGTCCAATATCACATCATAATGGAGATAAATTTTGGCCACAATAACACAACATGTGATGCGATGGTCTGGTCACAGTGACATAACATTTAAAGTGACGATCTGGTCACAGAGACATAGTATGTGTTGGTCTGGCCACAATTACATTATATGTGGTGCCTCCATAGCGTGACACCATTTTGGAGGTGATCGTCTTGCCACAATAATTTTACATGGGAGGTGATGATCTGGCTTCATTACCACAAAATGTGAGGTAATGATCTGCCCACTTTGACATAACGTGTGAGAGGATGGCCTAGTCACGATGACATAACATGTGAGGTGGTAATCTGGACACATAACATGTGAGGTGATGTTTCGAACACAAAGACATAACTTGATATATACCACTTAATATCACGGTTTGTCTAAAATGCCATTACATGTGATCTGGTATTGTCTATAATATGGGCAGGCAGGCAGGCAGGCACGCACGCAGGCACGGAGGCAGGCACGCAGGCACGCAAGCAGGCAGACACGCAGGCAGACACGCAGGCACGCACGCAGGCACGCAGGCAGCAGGCAGGCAGGCAGGCACGCAGGCAGACACGCAGGCACGCACGCAGGCAGGCAGGCAGGCACGCACGCAGGCAGACACACAGGCACGCACGCAGGCACGCAGGCAGCAGGCAGGCAGGCAGGCAGGCAGGCATGCCTCGTGTGCTGTTATCTTGCGGCGGTGGGCTTATTCACTTGCACAACATAATATTCTCGAAGTACCAGTAACTACCAGTTCCGACGAAATGCGGAATAAAATTCCCTTGTCATGGGATGGGCAGGCTTCAATCCGCACAGATACGAGAGTATAGCCGCCGATTTGAAGTCCAACTGATTGGAGCCGCGATGGTCTGGACAATGATAACTCTAACTGGTATATTCTGCTTCGTCTCTGACACGATGCAAACAGTGCTACCGATTATGTGCTTTGTCTGCTACTGCGACCAACGAATTCCGCTACGCTGAGTGCCTCCATATCCTCCTTTATACCATTTGTAAAGAATGTCGACAATAAACCGCTTCTACAATTGTTTTGTATGGGGGCGACATAAATTCTCTTAAATACCATAACAATTTGATTTGAACGTCATTTTACTAAGTGACGTCATTTAGTCAATTGGACCCAAAATATCAGACTGTGACACATGTATATATAATTAAGTTAAAATATTGATAAGAGATTGTAGCTATCTAATAAAATGTGTTAAAATCATGTTTTCAATTTGATTTCAACTCGATACGTCTTAACTTGGGACCAAATTTCGTTAAATTATAATCATAATTAAACACTTATTTCTACTCCCTCAATATGCCTAATATAATTATTCATTGATGGTTAATTTTTAACCACTTTATTGAAAGTGTGGCACACACATATCAGTAGCCTTTACAGAATGCAGTTCCATTCCCAGGTCTGTCAAGGATTTCAAGTTTGTTTACTTGTGATGTCGTTGTGTGTTTACCAAAGCCATACTTCTCATTAAAAGATCATATTGCTATTTTTAAGCAGAAACAAATGGGGACTTTACTTATATCTAAACCCACATAACATCACTAATAAGGTGCATATGCGCCGCAAACAAACGCGTTGTAATGTAGCGAAACGTTAAACATTTATCCTAATTTGACATTTATACACGAATCTGTAAAATATGGAATTATTAAAACTTGTATCAAAAAAACATTAACAGTTACTACGCAGGCTTGTGAATATAATAATAAACCAAAAAGGATGGTCATAAGTGGTACTTACATATTGATGAGTATCAGAAAAAACTTTCCAAATTTGGACTGCTGATAATTTAATTCTGCACTTCACATTTCTTATTTTATTTATACAAGCAGTATGAAGTTGTTGTTGTCCAAACACTTCTAAAGCATCATGGTCCATCTCAGATAAAAGATATATATTGAAAATATCTGCAAAAGAAATACATGTTTGCGACAAAGCAGGTAGGGCTTATTTTATTTGTTAGAAAACATCGTATCTTTAAATATCTACATTCAAATTCAATGCATTACCATATCTTTAGTTTAATTACTATTTGACAATCCACCATGCGCTGTCTTGGAGAGGGTTTATTATTTAAAATAATTGACAGGCCAATATAAATTAACGATTACATTAACAGACTTAAAGCCTAGAGTTCTGAACAATGTGTTGTAATAAGTTAAATGATTGTTTTTCTAATTTTTAAATGGATTACTCGTGGGGTTTTCTATTACGGTATTAACTAAGAAATACTACAATTATGCACAGAGCCGTTGATTGACTCAAGTTTCATGCGTAAAGCCAGTTGATGGATAAATGGTGTATACTGATATTGAATTTGGTATCACTCACACCTTTAAAATACATTTAATCTAACATTAAAGATGCTTTGTCTGTATCTTAATTACCTTATAATCGGTCACAAACATCGCAATGTGTTAAGTTTACTAAATGGATTAATATGGCAAAAGAAGTGCAACAACTTCGTGACATATAATGAGTTTGCGGCAAAAAGTAAAACCACCACAACAGAAAAAACAAAAAATAAAACATAAAAACCTTGCCACAACCGGGATTCGAACCGGGGACCTCTTGCACCCAAGGCGGATCTCTGGACCACATAGTTCAATAAAAATATCGAATATTGTCAAGCTATTCAACTGTCTCAACGCAATGGGTCGAAACGTAAAAATAAACAAAACCGAACTTGCGCGCCACACAATTTGAACAAAATCATTTTGTTTGTAATATTTTAACAAGCATGGATAACTACATTTGGCAGACTCTCATATTAACGGGAGTAGGTTTCACTGCTTCACGTTGGTTAAAATGTAATATGTAAACAATTCTAACCAAATGATACAGGCATAGCAACTTTAAGTAACCAATGAACCTAGTACATGCTAGGAGAAGAGATCAGTACCGATGTGACTTTCCACATACTCTGCTCTACACAAATAAATACGGATGATTTTCATGACGATGTATAATTATGGTCACCATTGATTATAGGATTGAAGCGTTTAAGAGTATGAGATATTTTCATCAACGAGAGTGAACCCCATCCCCGACTGCGTACGGCAAACTTCTTACTTTTAAGATTTAGTAGTAGTTTGTATGTAGTTTGTTTGTGTTTGCTTGATATGGTTTACATTTTTATAGCCTAACAAACCAGGTTATGTCGTATACATTGTAAACGGTAAAATGCCAATCAATTGCGCAAGCAAAGCGACCTAGCAAAAACATGATGACATATTTGATTTTATATCACTTTTGTCATTATTTTTGTTGAAAATGTAATTTTGTAATATGACGTTTTAGATCTGCGTACGAAATTAAAAAAAAATGTTTGCATACTGCTGATCGTTGGTTTATAACAATATAGCTCCAATGAAGCAGGGCTGGGCAGGCTTTGCGCCTGATGTGGAGTACACGCCACGTCGTCTTGTAGGCGGAGATTGGGGTTGAACGCGCTTGGATAGCAGGGGGTTTGAGTTTAAGTTGAAGTTGAAAAGATACAGGCGAGAATTGGGCGACCTACAATCGGGGCACCGGACAGAACCAATGCGTCCTTGGCACGGACACATGAAGACACCCGGCATGCCGCGTGAAGTGTCCGGACGTCTGCGCGGGTGAGTAGAAGTAGAAGCAATAAACATATAACCACCACACGAGTGGTAGATATTATTATCTTTACCACGCATAAAATGAGAATATTGGCCTACAGGTTTACCCATTCGTTGAACGTGAGTTCGGCTAATCGATCCGTGTGTCGTGATGATGACGACTGGTTGATTGCCATCCTAAATGTAGATAGTAAGAACGAGTCCTTCGTTTAGAAAACATTACTTATAGCCCATGTCCGTTTCTCGTTCAATACTTGATACTAGTCCTAAACAAATAAGCATGTGCACATTCTACTGTTTAATCATAATTAAACGGTGAATCCATAAAAAGCATAATATTTCAACTATATGCATTTATAATTGTAAAAACATTTGCGGACACCGACTTTATTGAAACCAACAGTCGATAGTATTGCGAACAATACAGTAGTCCCCTACCGGTCCCTCAAAAGGTTCTTAAATTATCATAAGCTACTGTGTATTACCATTTATAATTAATTCAACTTTCAGATAGAAAACTATTATTACGATGTACACATGTCTAGAAAATTACTCCATGCTCTAATCATTCATTCTTCTTGTAGACCACTGAAACAGGCTATTTAAGTAACACTACTAAGTAAAATGCAGTATAGTATAGCATACGTACAATAACCCCGACTTGACCTTTAAAATTAGCATCTAATAACGATCTAGCTCACACCTATATACGATCAATACCACGCCTTCCTTCCATCTCGGCAATTCAGGCATGCAAATGAAAATCAATCATGCTTTGTAGGTTCAAGCTTTATAATTATCTAATTAATTTATACGACAGATAGATGTGTTGTTCGTTAGCCTAATCGGTAAAGCAGCGAGTTTGTTTTGACATCAAATAAATTATGCTGATTCGAGTCACACATTTTGCTATTTTTAGTGTTTTATATTTTCATTTTTTTGTAACTGTTTTTTGTTTTGTTTATTGTTTGTTTACTTTTTATTTAATCGTTCAATTTCTAGCTTTTTGTTTTATGTACATTTTATTCAATGATAGAGCGGAACTAAAACAGTGCGCACAGAACTAGAACAGTGCATAAAATTTACACATACATGTAAAAAGTATACTTTTAATACACGAGTTTTACGAATTTACACGAGAATCTTAATGCTATGCGTTGCCACTCGATCCAAGGTCGACCCCAGTATTTTAAAAATTGAAAAAAAGATCTTCTCTATTGAGGCTCGAACCCGTGACTTTTCGATTATGGGCATTGCAAGGTAACTTCTCGGCCACGCCGATAATGTTAAGCTTCATACTTGTATTGAATACATAAACATTATGATTGTTCAACAAACATGCGCGATCTTAGAAGGCTGTCAGCGATTGTATTATCGATAAATAATATTGCATTCGTATTCGATAGATAATATATTCTTGCCAAAGGTCAATTCGGGGTTATTGTACGCATGCTATACATACAGAGCCAAACAATGGGCAAAGTAGTGACACACCATCTCAATATAGTGATCATTTCTTTCAAATAGTTATAATTTGACTAAAATTCGACTTTAAAAGACAATGTTACAGACCGGACACATTTTTGCTGCAAGGTCATGCTGTGACCTTGACCTTCAATGTAGCGACTTAAATGTGGCTTGCGACATGGCGTCTCTATATGGTGATTACTTCTGTGAAATAGTTTTAAAATGAGACTTCGAATAACGTTGTTATGGACCGGACACAATTTTGCTGCACGGTCAAGGTGTGACCTTCAAAGTAGCGACCAAAATGTTGCGCGCGACATGTCATCCCAATATGGTGATCATTTCTGTGAAATAGTTGTAAAGCCCGAATTCAAATAATAAAGTTATTGGCCAGACACGATTTTGCTGCTAGTTTATGATGTGACCTTGACCCTTGTGGTTTTGTGGGCGACAAGTCATCTCATTATGGTGATCAAATCTGTGAAATATTTGTAAAATCCGAATTCAAATAACAAAGTTATGGGCCAGACAATATTTTATCGCATGGTCATGCTGTGACATTGACCTTCAAGGTATCGACCCAAATGTTGTTCTCGTCGTCGTCTCAATATGGTGATCATTTATGTGAAACTGTTTTAAAATCAGACTTAAAATAACAAAGTTATGGGGCGGACACCTTTTGTTTCAATGTCATGCTGTGACATTGACATTCCAGGTAACGACCCAAATATTGCGCGTGCATATTGGACACATTACTACATATTAACGTACCAAGTTTCATGCGCCTAGCTTTAATAGTTTTAAGTTATCAAAGGATCCAGATTAGCGGACAGACAGACTGACGGACTGACTGACTGACTGACTGACGGACTAACGGACGGACGGACGGACGGACGAAGGGCAAACATATAGTCACCTCCGATGTGATTACCGGTAGCGGACTAACAAGCAAATTCGTCGAATTGATATCCCCCTTCGAACAGGTTTTGTTGATTGATGGGAGGTGAAGAAATTTAGGGAAAGGTGTATGAGAATTATGTTTCTCATTAATGTGCAAATTACAGTAGACCGTATTTTAAGTATAATAAAAACAAAGGGCAGTAACTCTAAAAAAGAAGGAAATGGAGGGTTATGGTTCTAGTGCAGTACACTTCCACTCATTAAGGTCTATTTACATATAAAGTTTCATGCTGTATCTTTTGTAGTCACTGAAATATGTTCGACACAAAATGTAAGTATACAAAACAAAGGGCAATAACTCTAAAATTAGGCGGTGGAGTTTTATGGTTCTTGTGCACTTTTCCTCAATGAGGTATTCACACCCCTGAAGATTCATGTTCAAATCTGTAATAATCTTTGAGATATAGCCCCAACAAGTTTGTGACGGACGGACGGACATCCGGACGGACGGACGGACAGCTGGACGGACAATTCTAAATCTATATCCCTCCGCCTTCGGTGTGTGGACAGCCAAGATGGCTTTTGTTTTGTTTTGTTTTGTTTTTTGTTTTTCATTCATAGGGTTGAAACAGTTTAATATCTCTACTGCAATGTCATTAGGATAGGAAGGTTAACGCTTAAAGACAGTTGTTCCGAATGTCCCGTGTTTTAAATAACAATATTTTGTTGTTATTATCTTTATTTCATTTTTTGCCCTATAAACTATTATTTGACATTAATATTAATTGAAGAGATGTTCAAATAAAGAATGTTGTATACAATGTAGATATGTCAAGTTTAAGGGCACCATGACAATATGGCCCGTACAAAAACTAACAAACAGAACGACACAATTAACACGTACAACATCATGACGCTACAGACATTTAGAAAAACTATATTTTGGTGTTTTTTGGATTTTTCTATTTTTCTTTTCTTTTTTGTATATAGTTTCTTGAATAAATTTTTCAAGAAATGTTGAGTTACCGCCTTGGTACGGTCAATGATTTTCATTGGGTTCATATTCTGCAATGGTATTTATTTAGTGTAAAATACATTGTGCAGCGTTAGTGATACAATATAAACGTGTTAGAATATAGCTATATATACATGTAGCTATAACTTCTTTTATAAAACGGCAGACTTCCGGTATCGCAAGTACTGCCAAGTGATGCAGCTGAAAAAGTTTGGTCATTTTTACCGGGCACCGGTTTTCAAAATCCCCCTTCCTATCCAAATATTTGGTTATTCTTAGCGCATTCGCGGATTAATTTTTGAGGTGAAAATAGGTCTATCCAATCAGAACCAAGATAAACAAAATAGATCGCATTTTTAAGTCAACTATTTTTGTAAATGGTTCTAAATTTCCTTATGTTTTTTAAATTAAAAAATCCTGATTTAAATTATTACCAAAGACTATAATCAGAAAAAATACGAAGCAGTTTTCTGTGCATTGAATAGCACAAATATGTCATGGCAGTCATGTTCACATTGCAGGAATAAAACTGAAAGCAAACGTTCTACATAATGGCAGCTAGATCTATTAATGTGTGTACGATCAAGGGACCTCACTTTGAAAAATGCAAATTCTTTACCAGCAGTTTGTTGTGTTTAGGTTTTCTAGGGACTAAAAGGAGTTCAGAATCGCACGTCCTCAACAGAGTGGTGGGGAACAAATACAATTTCCATTGTTAGGGCAGGAAACAGCTTCTTTTTCTGAAATAATGAAATAAAACATATGTTTTACATTTGCATATTTAGTGACAATATTTGATTACTGCTGTACTATTTAGGAAAAATCTAATAAAACCTATACTAATAAGGTAAATAATTAACCCATCAACACGCATATACAGGACGTATATCAAAGCATTTCTGTAGGAGCAAACACATATGGACACAAGGATGGTTTGTGGTGTCGATTAATATGAAGATTGCCAGAGAAATAAAACCACTTTTATTTCCGCACGAAGTTTAAAGTGGTCGGAAAGAAACAGATATACATCAAAAAGCACAACCGTATTTCTAATTCAAGCTTAAACTACTTACATTATTCTAAATTTGAAAACATATGGATCTTTCAAGTATTTAATCAACATTTTCATCTCAATCAGATTTCACTGTGTTGGTGAGGTTGTTGTGAGGGTTTCTTGGCAGTATAACAAGTATCGAGTCAGCGTGACATTATAATAAACATAAACTAGAGATTTTATCAGCATTCCTGTACTAAACAGCCTTTATAATATTAAACATTTCTTTGGATCACAGATCTCCATCGACTACCTTAACTAAAAGGCTAAAACTTAAGATTGTTGGTTAATTTAATACCATTGTAAAGTTAACACATTACATTGTATATCAATAAGCATTTTGTTTACAGTTAACAGTTTAATAAATTTTAGTCTTCCTTTTGGTACGCAGTATTCAGGGCGTTTAGACGGTACGCAGTACGCAAAGGGTCAGTTTGTAGTATGCAATAATTTTGTTCGATTGTACGCAGAAATCATTTTTTACTTTTAAAAAGGCCCAATTTTCATAAAGAAACATAACAAGCGTGACATACACAATCAAAAACTCTTAACTTGTTTGGGTCCTTTTAGTATTTATAAACTTTAACAGTGGGAGGTCGAAAACAAGGAAGCATAACAAGCAAACACATTAAAGCTAACGTTTGCAGGGATGATTGCACGTGTGTTTGCAACTTACTGTCATCTTGTCTTTTTGATGTAAATGGCAGTGGCGGTCCAGGAATTGACCTTAGGGGGGGCGTGGACTTTGTCAACGGGGGGGGGGGGTTGAAAATAAAGTGAAAGGGTTGTAGGTTGAAATAAAAGTT
>Ga0224511_10005287_pt1 | contig 10074 bp, 7 predicted proteins | sample SF_May12_sed_USG_2_FD_169988 | JGI IMG/M metagenome (GOLD analysis project Ga0224511, IMG submission 169988) | Sediment microbial communities from San Francisco Bay, California, United States - SF_May12_sed_USGS_8_1 | ecosystem: Environmental > Aquatic > Marine > Sediment | place: USA... | reverse complement strand
GGTTGATTTATCATATATGAATTGATTAATTTAGTTAGTCCTCCATGTGTTTATAGAGTACTACACTGAACTTTCATCAAAAGAGACTTCACTCTCGTGCTTAGTGATTTTTGAAAAATCTTGCTAGAGTCCCTCAGTTAAAGCCCCTGATGGACTCAATATTGCTTGGAAGTCCATGCAAAAGTTCTCGGGTTCTGTTGACAATTGTCCAGAGATAATGGATTGCCTCCTGTGGAGTGAGGGGAATGTAGGGCAGAGAGAATACGTGGAGTCTGCTTTACTACTTAAACTGATGAAACACCACTACTGGGAAACTGCGACATGCACCTAGATTGGTTTGAAGCAGTCTGTTTATTGATGATGAGTCTAACCACAGCAGTAAGCTCCGGCTCACTATGTCCTCCATGGAGTTATCCCTTTCTCTATGAGGATTTTTAACTATATGATGTCCATGTAACCCAATTGAGGCCTACTTGGTGGATCCATCATTAGTTATCCAGTAGTAGCACTAAACCGTTTCACCACTCTTGTACATGTCCACCCATCTAAGGGCCTGCACGTCGCATAAGGCTACTCACCTGAAACTTAGTGATTCTTGTGTCTTCATAACCCACGCTGCGACTACCCTCAGTTACAGATTCATATGAAACTGATATCATCACTTTTGTTTATATCGGACATGTATACAAGTATGAATACATGCGGCTTATCTTACGATGGTTCCTGCCATTGTTACGACCAATGTTCATTTTGCTCTTGGAATAACTGAATGATGCTTTGAAACTATATTTTTCAGGTTAACATCTCTAGTCATTTTTTGCTAGCAATTTGCTTGAACATTTATCCCCCCTCCTTTTCATCAACAGAAGAAAACCATTCATCTATTGCTTGCATCTCTCTTTCTGCAAGCTGCTCAATGTATAGTCATGGGATGTTGCGATAGTTTCGTGAATGGCATTCCAAATCCTGATATCAAGATTGAAAAAGCAATGTTTGTAAATCAGTATTCAGGATGTAAACCAGTGAAGCAGGACTTTCTGCCTCCTGATACCTAGTTTGCCTCTATATTGACACTATATGGTACACTTGTAGATGCGGCTGCAAATCTACAAACGCATGTGGTTGATGAAAAGAGGACCTTGTGTAAGACAGTCTCTGGTGGATCCACGGTAGTGTATGGGTTGATGGATATGAGTAAGTTAAACAAACTCAAACTATTGTGGTGAAACTGGTGGGTTAGATACCAGTTTTTCAGCAGTAATGGCTTAGCATGGAGCACCATATTACAGTATCAATGTTCCGTCTCTTGTTGTTAGCCTTGTCTTTTGGTTTGGGCTAGGATTTGATGATAGGAGCCTAGAGTTCATCTCCCAGTCATGGCACGGGACGTTGTACGTACAATTTTCACACACAATTCCCAGCTCCTACAACTCCAACAAGCCTCAGGCTTAGGAGATCAGTTAGATCAGCTGGCTTAAGTGGTCAAATAAAAAGAAAAAAACAAGTTACAAGAGTCTTGTCACACAGATTTTGTCACCAATTCCAGTTGACAATGAAAATAGCACAACCCAGCATCAGAGACCAGTATAACTTCGGTATATTGACAACAGTCACCTGCAGACAAGTTGCAGAAGAGCAGGATATCTGTGGGAATGGTGGCAGCGATAATTTTGCTCTAGTCTATTTCACAGTAAACCTATGTAAGTGCAAACTGAGTGTTAACACATGGGGCACTAATTGAGACGTTATTTAGATGCCCCTGTGTAAAATAAATGGGTTCTTGACATGGGATGTGTAAACACGCATTCAGATAATCAAGTTTTTGAGTTTAAAACTGAAAATGCAGTTTCAGTTTCATTTCACGAAAATGCACCCCCGAATACTATGTTTTTATGGCCCATTTAAAAGCGAATGCGATCATCTATCATCGCATGAACAAGGGTATTTATTGGTCATTTACCTATTTTACGGCCTCTCGTGGTTCTTTGATGTTGCGGGGAAACAGAGTGCATGATGTGTGACGGTAAAAGTAAAGCTTGTCCCATGGTCAGTGCCCATCGGGGTAGTGGCATTAATGAGCCAGCTTTCACTGGCAACGGTGTAATGGAAGTGGGACAGCGCTTCTTTTCTCACCGCTGTCCATTTTCTCTGGCTCTGAAGAGAGTTGGAATGGAGCTAGGCTGCGTTTGGCAGAGAAAGCAGCCCGCCGCATCGATTCTGGGGGTAATTGATTGCAATGAATTGCGGCGTACCTTCAGCACCACTCTGGCACAGTCATAGGATAACTCTATGGGCGTGGTGCTTCCCCTAGATGTATAGCTTACTACCATCTTATCACCGAATTGTTTGAAAAAAATGTTATATTCTACATGTTACCTCATTGATTGGCCCGAGGGCATGATCCTCGCCAATCTCAGCACTCTATGTGGGCTATACGCTCTCATATCTTACCTTTCAACCACAGCACCTCTCCAGACAAAAGAATGGCAGACAGGCCGATGCTGCACTATTTTCGGTGCTCCCATGAATGTTGCCATGCCTTCTTTTTGCGTGTGATGGCTACACCTCAATCTGTTCCAACCACTCCAAGGCTCTAGCATTCACACACTTCAGATCACCAAACTCAACTGGAGCCTCTAGCGGACATTTCATCAGATGGTCTAGGGTTTGACATGGGTGTAAAGAATCACAGTTAGGGGAGCTCCTCAGGCCAAAGTGCTTCAGGGTGAAACACGGTTTGGCACAAGCAGTGTTGACTATGATTAGGCGAACCCAGGTCTTACGAAGCAAGTCACAACCAGGAGTGTGGGGTGAGAAGGTGTCCATGAATTTTCGTAGTTGACCATAGCATCGAGATATCACATATTCTGATGGGAAATTGAGATCTGGCGTAAGGTTAGCACTGTCAATGAAGGAGACTCGAGATTTGAAATATTTCTGTGGATGGCTATTAAGCGCCTCGTGGAGAATCTATTTCGATTCAAGAGCTTTCAAGGCCAACCTTTGGAAGCAGTTGGCGCTTCAGATTTGCAATGGTTCTAGTCCTCCTAGGACCGGCAAGAAGAATGCTGGTGTGGATATCATGCATCCAATGATGGTTCTCATGATTGACGATATCAAGTTTTTCGGTGTGGCGTCATCTTGCCTCGCGGTATAGATGACTTTGTCACTGATTTTATGTCATCAATTGATGCTTGGTAGAGGCGGTTCGTTGTTCTGGTGGTATCTGTTGTTGATGGAAGGGCGCTTAGAGTTGGTTGCATTTTAAAAGAAACTCTGCCCAGCGGGCTTTCCGAAAGTTCCACCTAGGTACCGGGCAGCTTATAATTGAGTCTTTGAGCGCGTTGTTGAGGATTATGAGTGAAGGCCTATGCTGGCTGTTTCGGGAAATTTCCTAACATTTTTGTAGAAGCTTGTTGACTAAGCTCCCTAAACCATGTCAAGTCAGGGTTGCTCTCCGTACCTCATCTCCCAGAATGAAAGGTTTTCTTCTGTTTTGGGTCATGAAATAATTGCAGGCTCTGCAAGGCTAGCCCACACACATAGTGTTTTGCCGTCCTGGTTGTTGCTGTGGTAGCCCCACTCCTGGTGGTGGCAGTTGAAATCGCCGCAGTATACTGCTCGTCCGAACTCCTGGAAGCGATGTCAGCTAAAACATAGATCTTTGGGGTTTGTAGACATTGATAATGCTAGTTTCTTGGATTTCGATAATCGGAAATTCTCCTGGTTGGGTGAGCTCTTTGCCAGTTCGGTTGCCAGAGGGCCAACCTCCGTAAATGCAGCAAATATCTGGTGTGTCTGATACCAGGCAATAACCTCTGAGTTTTATCTTGGAATGCTCTGATTGATGAGTTTCCTGGAGAAAGAGCATGTCTGCTTGGTTTTAAGCCACCAGGAGTTCTAGGATAGATCCTTTGGTGTGTGTCAAGCTAGGCTTCCGCATCGAGTTGGTGGGATTCAAAGCTCATGACTTTGATACGCCATTTCTAGCTGGTGTAACAGTGAATGCTGTTCCATGCTGTTGAGTTGAGATAGTAGTTAGTTTCACCCTCTGACTTGGTCGTCCGGTTAATCACAGGGTACGGCATGAGAAGCCAACTCTCTTGCCTGAACCTAAAGGAATACTGATCTGGAAAAAGTCCATTTGGTGAAGCGTAATTTTAATAATCTCAGGACCTTTGGAGGTTACGCTGTTCAAACTTCCATTCAATTTTGCTCCTAACCACTTGATATTATGCAACTTGAAGGCTTGTCTTCCAAGCTGTATTTGTGATGTTTGGAGTGTATGGGAAGGATGCAGTGCCTCTGTGGAGGAGGCCATCAAAACAGAATGAGATCGTGTCACCATGAAGTAAACTCTGCACAAGGCTGCTCTGCTGACGTTTTCACATAGGAGTCCAAAGCCTGTAATATCAACGTATGTAGACACGCCACCATATTTGCTGCTCAGTTTTGAATGCTATATCATCCTAGTGACCATTCCACCCCAGGCCTTTGGCCAATTACAGATTCAACTCATTATAATAGGACAACGCTAACACTAACATTACCCTGGCCAAGCAATGCACTAGGGCTTTTAACCAGGCCAGGCTGGTCAACCACCAAAAGCCAATTCGATTGCAATGACAAACCCTACAGTCAGAGCTGCAATACCAACCCAAAACAGGTAAGTGTTTTGTGCTATCTGGATAACTGCCCCAACTAACAGTGCTTCTGATTATTGCTTTGTACAATAGAATATACCCAGTGAGAAAAAGGGCCTTTCAACTGAAGTAATACAATTTCAGTGTTGGTCTAGGTCTAGGTCTAGACACTGGTCTCTCCTTTACAAGCCTGTACTCCCGGAATGTGTGATAATGTATGCTCAGCCTGCATGGGTGTACAGTGGAAGCTGCTCTGTCGCATGCGAAAGTGGAATGGCTGAATTGACAAGGACCTGTCCTGATATGTCTCACCGCAATGATGGCCGTATGCAGAGTGGAACCCGTAGGTGCCAAAAGAACCTGCCCCATGGATCAGTGTTATGAAGGTACCACTGCATGGATATAGCCTTCGCTTTGGAAGATTACATCCATCAATAATTATGAATTCGGATTTTGCTGGTGCTACCCACAAAACTCCTGGTCCATTGGCAACCACCATTTGAATCTAGCGTAGAGAAAAGGCTTTAGTTTCCAATGGTCGTACCTTCCAGCCACTGCTATTGTCATTTTATGTTCCACTTTAGGATTGTGTTGGAGTGGTTGATGGTAACTGGAGCCATGGATGACATGGGGTGAATGCCCTACAACTACAATATAGGAAGAGACCTCGAGAATGTGTAAACCCACCTCCCAGTAATGGTGGAATCGAATGCACTGGCCCCACTGAAGAGAGAGGGCCATGTGACCCAATAGTAAGTACATGGTATAAAGACTCCGTCAGTCTTCGTTATAACACCAGGATGATGTTAGAGAGTTCTCAGACTGAATTTTTAATGGTGCTAGGTGCTGTTGTTGTGTGATAAGGGCTGCCCTTCATTTTGAATTTTGATTAGCCAAGATTACATGGAGTACAGCTAAGTCGGGATGCATTCTGCATCTATAGAGGCAATCACTGTTCATTCAGTCTGGACCAGTGATTATTAAACACAAATGTTTCTCATCGTTGGCGGTATGTATAGATGTTGCAAAGTTGACCCTACCAAGCAGTCTTACATGTGTGCTTACAACAACCTGTACCTTCTTTTTCAGTTCTGTGCTCATCATACCACCAGCCTTCCGCCGAGAGGCAGGCATCAATGTCATCTCACCTAAAAAACCCTGCTCTCTGCACAAGAAGACGTCGCAATCAAATGGCCCAGGACTAAACCTTCGATCTCAGAATGAAACCATACCTTCTCACATTATGCTAGATATCCCTCCCCACCCAATAAAGATTTTATATCTCATCAGCCCAAATAATGCGAGACCAGCTAACAAGTATGAGGAGTTCAGGTGTCAGAACGGACAATGGCCTCACCCACTAAATTTGCTTGTTTGGTTCGACTTCCGTTACTATTGCTCTTTGTGTTTAATCCTCTTCCTCTATATTCCACTGGCATATCAAGTCTTTAATTGAAACTGAATGCTGCATATTATCTTTAATTTTGCTTAATGATACTTTTCAGTTTCTACCAAATAAACACAATTTATAATCTACCTCACGATTGGGGCACAGCTTCAATATTGGTGTCATTGCTACCAAATCATCCAGCCACTCTAGCCGAGTTATTGTCCCTTGTTGGTAACTCTGTGACTGCCTCTGTCAGAATGAGCAGTCCCACCAAAGTTTGAAAGATGACTTTTTCACATTATCCTCTAGTAAATTGTGTGCTGTTTCGCGGGAGCCAAATATGATTGCTGTTGGACAATCGGTTCTCCTACAAATCTTCTTGTAACACATTGTCAACCTGATCTCTAAAATCTTGAACCTGATATAATGGGCATTACTCATTTTTAGCTAAGCCCCTGAAGCGCCTCAATTCGGCCCTCTTTTATTTTAAAAAATATGATTACATTCAAAATGACATCCCACAGACTGCTCAGCCACTGCTTTATGAATCAGAAACGCACCAGCATTTGCAGCCAGCCAAATCAGCTTTCTCAAATGGGAAGCTCAAAGTTAAAGCTTTGAACGCAGAGGGCAGGTGCATGATTGTATCCATAGGGTTAGGCTGTTAATTCAGCCGACACAGTTGCATCTAAGATTATAAAACAAGCAACTACCCCTTCAATGAACAGTGGGCACCATTGGCAGTGTACGGCAAGAGAGCACCCCTTCGAATGAAACTACGGGGCCAGCACAAACACACAAAGCGAAACGCTATGAAAACAGTCGGAAATGCCACACGGCGCACGCGCAGCCTTTGCTTGAGCCAGCGGGCTTTAGCCAATTGGTTCTAGTCCTTGACCTCTAACTCAGACTGTTGTTACCACCGGCTGTCAGTAGCAACGTCGCTGCGTTCCTACAGCTATCAACGACTTCTAGCGGAGAAGGGCACTGGCTGAATTTGCAAATTCAGCACTCACGAAGAATGGTTTACGCGAACTTCGCAACAACCGCTGACTGGCTCACACCGGTGTTGGTCCTACTTTGAGCAAGCAGGTACTTACGGCACACCTACTTAATGCCGCGATGCGCTGGATCTATCCGCTTGCGTGCCACCCTAGTGTAGCGTAATCCAGCAGGACCGAATGTAGGTAAGCCACCGTTAGCGCTTGTGGCGTTTGATTTTTGCCGCTAGCACATCTGATAGTGAAATAACTTACAACTCTCTAGATGGCAATCATGTGGCCACTGCGCATGTAAACAGCTAAGCGTTAGTGTTGTCATGTCAACAACCGGCAACAAGAAACTCGCCGCTGTCATGCCCAATCCCTATAAAACGATGGCATACAGTAAATGTTTTATTAATTTCTTTAAGTCAATAAAATTGATAGACAGGCCTCAAAATGCTTGACCGATGCCTATCTTTGAAGCAATAGTGAAGCTGACAACTGTTCTGTTCCTGTTGGTTCAGTTGAATCAATGCATCAATGAATCACACATTCATTACCTGGTTTGATGTGTCAACTTGGCAGCCAATTGACATGCATGCCTACCACATTACCTGGTATGCCCTATTAAACACCTAGCGCACCACCTGTAATGTGTAAGTTATCCGGGGATCAGGCTTATGTAGTCTGACAAATCTGAAGCCCAAAAGCTTCAGACAGGTGCATTCCTAATCGCATTGAAAACCTGGCAGCAAAATGGGAGTGGCTACAGATGCTACGACAACTATCCAAGAGAAGTTACAGCCCTGGCAATCATGTGATGGGGTACTATATCACGTGCTTGCCACACCATAATAATCCTTCGCATACTATTGTTTAGATTCAATCAGTGAGTCGCGCTCACATCTACATTGAATATGCATTGCTATAAACTTTTCCACCCATCCCTCATTATTTATAATCATTATGTCACTGCTCACTGTCAACTGTTGTTCCTCTACATCTGTTATTTACAAAGAAAACAGTTACCAGCCTGGACATTCATCCCAACTGAAACTTCATTGGTTTGCAAGGCATAGTATAACCCACATGGTATAATGGATCGAGTACAATGGCCGGTAGCCGTGGCAAGGCTCGCTAGCCTGTCACTAAAAAAGGAAAGCTCTCTACTGCATTTCTAAGCTGAGTCACTCACTACTCCAGTCCATGCTGACTCGCTGAATCTTGAGAGTGGACGAGTCTGCCAGTCTACTCAAACTCAGGTCTAAGGTAAAGGATTTAGTTGGTGGAAACAAGTTTAGTACTGCGAGTATCGCTTATGCTTATAGTAAGTTAACAGTGTGGTACTAGTAGCGAGTCTTAAGGTTAAATAGCCTGCCACACGATGGCGATTTTGCAATAAGCCAATCGCAATTCGTGTTCCTAGCCACACTATTGCAATCACTATTTGGGACAACTAGGGTTTCCCCACAGTTACATGACCAAAACCAATGATACTGCGCAGTTGATGTCATATCGGGGTTCTATTTCTGGTCAAACTGTCGTTAGAAATCGTGCGTGGGCATTGTGCCAGTAGTCAGACTGAACTAGCCACTACTCGCAGGTAAATCTGGCCAGATTGCATTCTATAATCACCCTTGATGCTCTGGCTTTCATAAATTTGATTTTTTTTTTCTTGCGCTAAATGATGGCTGTTCCAAAACCAATGGAATTTCTAATGAAGTTGTCACTACAAGAATAGACTTACTTACTTGCCCAGATTCGGGAAAGCAATGCACACACTACAACAGAGAGAACATGTGAGATAACTATAAGTGTTTCTCCCTATTGTTATGAGTACCGGTACTACTGTTGTAACCAATTTGTATGACAGCTGTTACACGGAAGTAAGCGGTAAGCACTGTAAAACTACCAGCATCAGTGATGGGGTGTTTTAACCAAAGGTGAGACTGGTGCGCTGGTAGGTCGTGCCCAATTTCAGCGACGGCGCTTGCGTTACCATCTGTGTAGACACAAATATAGATATTAGTGCCAAACTTACCAAGCACACCTAATGAGCCTGATAAAATACAAATGTGTACTCACAATTTTTCTGCCAGCGAATCGGTTCAAAGTTGGCATCAGAGTGTTATACGTAGTATAGCCAAATGATCAGCGTGATACACAAAAAATAAGCCATGATTCAAAGGCCAATATTGGCTTAATCATCTGCATGGTGACGAAGTATATGACCGTCCCTTGACTTGGCAGGGTTATAAATACCGACTCGTCCACAATGCAGCCAGTGGAACACACCTGAAAGTCAGGTCCAGCATAAAACCCACCTCAGCTGAATCGACAGGCTAGGGGTAGGTGTACTGGGTCACGGACTTGGGCTCCCGATTCGATTCTGATATGTGCAAAAGTCTGCCATTGGTGACAACCGATCGGTTTCAGATCTCGACTTGAAACAAAGTTCACTTTTTTGTGGAAATCCCAGGTGTAAACAGAAGGCTTTATGAGGTGTAGGCAGAAGGCTTTATGAGGTGTAAACAGAAGGCTTTATGAGGTGTAGGCAGAAGGCTTTATGAGGTGTAGACAGAAGGCTTTATGAGGTGTAGGCAGAAGGCTTTATGAGGTGTAGGCAGAAGGCTTTATGAGGTGTAGACAGAAGGCTTTATGAGGTATAGGCAGAAGGCTTTATGAGGTGTAGGCAGAAGGCTTTATGAGGTGTAGACAGAAGGCTTTATGAGGTGTAAACAGAAGGCTTTATGAGGTGTAAACAGAAGGCTTTATGAGGTGTAAACAGAAGGCTTTATGAGGTGTAGGCAGAAGGCTTTATGAGGTGTAGGCAGAAGGCTTTATGAGGTGTAGACAGAAGGCTTTATGAGGTGTAAACAGAAGGCTTTATGAGGTGTAAACAGAAGGCTTTATGAGGTGTAAACAGAAGGCTTTATGAGGTGTAGACAGAAGGCTTTATGAGGTGTAAACAGAAGGCTTTATGAGGTGTAGGCAGAAGGCTTTATGAGGTGTAGACAGAAGGCTTTATGAGGTGTAGGCAGAAGGCTTTATGAGGTGT
>Ga0224511_10005286_pt1 | contig 10075 bp, 11 predicted proteins | sample SF_May12_sed_USG_2_FD_169988 | JGI IMG/M metagenome (GOLD analysis project Ga0224511, IMG submission 169988) | Sediment microbial communities from San Francisco Bay, California, United States - SF_May12_sed_USGS_8_1 | ecosystem: Environmental > Aquatic > Marine > Sediment | place: USA... | reverse complement strand
CAACTCCGCATCTTTTTCCTTGAGCATAGAATCCACAGCGTCAAAGTCGCCCAGCAGAACACCCTAGGGAAAAGCCACAAGTGAGCACAGGCTAGTGGTGTAACAAGATATTACTATCTATAGCCCTATCGAGATCAGAGAGACATATGGTAGAGATCATGGTCTAACCCAGAGCAAGTTAATGGCGCCATGCCTAACGCTGGCCATCTAGCACCTATTATTAGATATAAGCCTTCATTACAGATCCTAAAAGGCAGTCTTATTCAACGACAGGATATCACAGGAAGAGACAATACACGCTGTGAAAGCATCAGTGCATGCCAAGTTTTCGCCTAGCTCACACAGAAAGACATTATCTGAGGTAGTAGCTAGTAAGTCTAACCACTACTACTACTTCTACTACTAGTGAAATGTTGCTAAGGTATCGACCGAAACCAGACATAGATGTCATGATGTTAATGACCCCTATGAGATGCAAACTAGATCTTATGTAAATCGTTCTATGCTAGGCGGTTTCTGAGTGAGAGAAGGATGTATCAGAAGGGCCTCTGATTAGCTGCATCAGGTTAAACTATGACACTAAGTCAACGACATCAGTCAGTTAGTAAGTAGTTACTAAGCGAATGCTGGATCATGGCCAGCGTGAATGCGTGAAACGGATTGATGAGCAACAGGAATGGTAAAATGCTCCAACAAATGGGATATAAACAGTTCCTTACCTCTCGAATCTCCATTTTCTACATACATAAGGAGATTAAGTGAAGGGGGAAATTCATAGCAGCAGCTGGTATCACCAAGAATATCGCATAAATGGGGATCGTGTTTGGGAGGGGAGTTTGTACAAACAAGCAGACTTACCGAGTATTCTTCGAGCTTTTTATTTTCAGAACGCTGAACTTCTAGCAAAGTGTTAATTTCATCAACCTCCGCTATTTTTTCTGTTAGAACAATCTCCAACTCCGTAACAGTTTGCTCTTTTGCGGCAAGTTTTTCTTCCAAATCAGCAATCTAAAACAGTCAGCAATGATTCCAGACCTGATTGAGAGGAATGCGGTATCAAATGTACACTGCGTGACCACCACAATCATCCAAAGAGTGGGTTACATAACACCGTTTCGCAAAAAATGTCAAGGATTTCACAAATTGATAGAAGTTGCGTCAAACAAGAGAAATCCCACAAATGGAGAACACCATTTACGGAGCGGAGTTAGTCTACCTGCTGCTGGACCTGAGCTGTGCTATCAGTCGATTGAAGGGTGTGTCTCAATAGTAAAATCTCCTCATCCTTTTCATCTATCAGCTGTTTCATTAGATCGTCAATAGACGCACTGTTGGTGGTAGACTCCCGCCTCTGTCGCTCTAACTCAGACTGTATAGATGTAGGAGTAATGAGATAACATGGTCAGGCTACAAGCAGTCTGAGCTGAACGGGATAAGAAAAAGGTCAAATGTGCGATAGCTCACTATGGGGGGGGGGGCAAGCCTGAGCCGCCGCTACTTCAGTAGCATCATATTGAGGGGGAATAATATGAAATAACATTGTAGAGCAGAGCCTAGCTCACAAAACCATTCACCCAGACACGCCATATTAACCTGTAGTGAGGAGACCGTATCCCTGAGCTGATCTATTTCCTGAAATTCCGTCGTCTCGACTTCATGGACGCTTTTAGCCGTCTCCAGCTGAGCTCTTAAAGTAGCCAGTTCTTCCGTCAACTCCACAACCTACCCAACACACCAGACTATAAAACCCGCGAAATTAGGAAAACTAATGTACATGACCTGCAGGCATTTATATATACTACCAAAGGGACCGGTTTCCATAGAGTTTCTTCCAGATTGACAGGGTCATTGTTTGAGTTTGAGGGGCTATCGAGCCACAGCACAAAGATGTGCACCATTCACCTCTTGTTCCTTTAGCTCCAGGGCTTCTTGAACATTCATCAGCTCCTCATTGCTCTGAGGTTCTGTTGGTGTGTGTCTCCGTGATTCAAGCTGTGAACGCAGGCTAGAGATTGTATTGAGATGTTCATACACTGATGACTGTAGAGTAGCCTTCTCTTGTAACGCCTCCTTTGAGAATAATAGGAACTTATTATGACACGGACTGCGCATTGGTGCCTCTTCAACTATTCTTTTCGTTTTCTAAAAGACTGCCCAGCCTAGAGTATCACATTCCCCTTTTTGAGTTTATAGAGCGCCGTGCCCTTCTCGTTGGGCCCCTTCCTGTTTTCCTCTCACTAATCACCTCACAGCTTTCTTTAGGCCAGGAGCCTTAAGACTTTCTACTTGTCAGCACACCTCCTCCGCACACTTTCAACTTACATTGTCACTATGGTCAGCTCGGGCATGTTCGCCAGACGTACCTCATTTTCTAGTTTCAGTGAGTCTATATCCGCCTGCAGCGCGTCACGGTCCTCCCGTAGCATCTGAACAGTACGAAGCGTCTCCTCAAGACGTGAGCCTAGTTCCTGCATTGTTTGGTCCAGGTGGGCATTAGTGGCCGGCAATGCCGCGTATTCAGTTTTCTCCAAACTATATGTTGTCTGCAGCTCCTCCAGCTGTCGTTCCAGGTCGGCCGTCTGAAATGGGAGCTCAGGTTACGCCGATACCGCGAACCATTTGTCACGCAATAGATTATTATGTAACACTCCTTCCTGATACACTGTCACCCTCTCTTATTTACACCACATGGTCTATTCTCTTTCAACTACCCTTTCACTTTTGCTGAGTTTGTGTTATATTTTATAATGTATTGGATAGTTATAGGTAATGGTTAGCACCTTACTAAGCTACCGTAACTCAATACAATCTCTAGCCTGCGTTCACAGCTTGAATCACGGAGACACACACCAACAGAACCTCAGAGCAATGAGGAGCTGATGAATGTTCAAGAAGCCCTGGAGTTAAAGGAACAAGAGGTGAATGGTGCTATCAACTGGACTGGATTGGAACAAATAAGGACGGTGATCATCATCCTATCATCGTCAGACATTTCATTGTTGGACACAGACCTTCCTTCCTCTGAGCTGACCATCTTGTGGCGCTTGATGTCAGTTGTTGGGCCCAGCTTTATTATACCCGCCACCCATATAGTTTTTGGCCTACCTCTATTTCTTTTGCCTACCGGAATCCACCTAAGCACATCATAGGCCCAGTTGTCTTTGACTCATGCAGCGTGTCCTGCCCAGTTCCACTTTGATGTTTTTAGCATCTCAAGAGCATATGAGAGTTTTATTTTTTCTTTGATGATTTTGTTAGAAACCTTGTCTTTCCACGTTATTCCTAACATTTTTCACTTCATGCTCATTTCAGTGGCTCTAATTTTCTCTAGATTTTTAGTTGTTACCTAAGTTTGGGCTGAATAAAGCAGTATTGTTATGATGCATGGCATAAAGATTTTTTTCTTCGGGGCTAGTGGGATTTTCCGGTTCACCAGGTAGTTACTAAGCTTCCCAAATTTCGACCGTGCGATAGTAATTCTGCTAAGAATGTCCCTTTCCTGTTTCCCACTAACGCGTGTCAGTTTGCATAGGTAGAAGTAGTGATCCACTAATTCTATAACCTCATTTTCTATTGTGACATTACCAAGGCTCTATGTTGAACTGGTTATCATGTGCATGTGATACTTGCGATTATACAGCCAAGGCTAAGGTCTTAACTTTACATGTAACATCAGATGGAATTGAAAAATATATGGAGTTCTCTTGTAAGTTGATGGCCACGCTTAAAGGCCATAACCCTACCTGTCAATCCAGTAAAGCGAATTAGGAGTGAGTGCCCTTACACTAGAATTGGAATCATTGTTCTGCATATCTGCTGTCTGCTTAACATGTTATATGCTCGCATGCTGCTCATCAGTTAAGTCTAACGGCCCCTTAACCCTCTATCAGTAAGGATGTGCACCTGGAAAGCAACTCTGTGTTTGGACTTAAGTTCGAATCGAGGCTAAGTGCAACTTTCTAGTTGGGGCACATCTTACTGGTTTGAAAACGCCGCCTATGTGGTCTTAAGTTTAGAATGAAGAGAGAGATATATGTTCCAAAACAGGCAGCTTATTCAACTAGACAACTGACAGTTGTATTTCTGTTTATCACCCCTCTGCTCAAAAAGAAACAATGACAATAGAATCTAACACTCCAGATTTACCGAGGGACTATCTCTTCCCTTGGAAAGCTGAGAAGCAGTTAACCAATTACAGCTCTGTTTTAAGTAAGCAGAACCCGAGGATAGAATAGGATTAGCTACCTTTTTTATTTTGAGCTCGAGCTCAGATTCCAGAGCGTTCTGCATCCTGCGCATCTCAGCAATCGTTGAGTCTTTCGCCTCGAGTTCGGCTCGCGAGGCGTCATGTGAAACAACTGAATCTTCAACCGCGATCTCACTGACCTGCGTGAACTCCATTAGGTCAGCGATCTAAAATGGTATAAATCCAGTCACAGAGAGCCTGTTTAGAGCTGTATAATAATTGCAGCAAGAAAAATCAGATTAGGGTTTCAAAAGCACTTAAAAGTCTGGCACGTGCGGATGCGCATGCAAATCGGTGGGACAAGGCACTCACCTGTGTTTTATGATAAGACTAGTGAAAACCAGAAAGAGACAGTGTGAAGCTGACAGACATCAACGCGCTAAAGTTGCATTTAGGGTGCAATATTTTGCCCCGATCGATGCTGATGAGAAATAGGCCCTTTCTTCGGAGCTGATCAAATGCCACATTGGAGCAAATTCAATCAGTTACGATGGATGTGGCCGATCGTCGGCCTTTTGTCTTTCAGGGCAATCAGGGCAACACGGTTTGTTCACTGCGGGGTACAGGATAGCATGTAACCTAGTGTTGTGCACGCCTAGCAACCCACTGGTGATGGGCCTCATCTTGTTTCTCCCAAAATGATCTCCAGTTCTCCTTCCTTTGTGTCTTAATTTTTATAATTTCCAATCCCCAGCATTACCACTCACACACGGTTTTTTCTATTGCCTTTTCCTCGAACGAGCTAGTATCCATAACGCAATTCAACTGAACTCGAACCCAAACACCGAATTCGACATAATTTGGATCTTGGACGGGTATGCCTTACGGTGTGTCTTTCGTAATCGCTTAGGATTTCGTATCACAAGACGTTATTGGACAATTGTCTCAAACCTGATACTCACGGAGTCCAATGGCACGTTCTTATTCAATGGATCGTACCAGAATAAACAGAGCCTTCTCTTACCTAAATGGACCATCGGAGATGCCAAATCGGAGGTTTGACGCCAGCTATCAGATCGGGGGTGATGGGATCGGGCCGACGGTCAACCAATGGTTTCCAAAACGCAAGTTAATGCGTTTTAAAGGTGCTAAGACATGCCCGAATGTGTCTTCACTTAGATAGAGCCCTATTCAATGTGCATACTCAGAGCCCTCGGAGATGCATCTTTAAGACCATCCACGTAACAGAATTGGCAGAATTGGCTTCTACCATCAACTATGGCTTCACCCCTTTAAATGTCAGCCTTACAGGAATGTCACTAGAGGTAATGTCATGTTTTACCTGAGATTCTTTGCTTTCAATCACCTCTTCTTTCTTCTTGACCTCTTTTCGTGTTTCCTCCAGAGCGAGTTTCAGCTTGGCAGCTTCCTCACGCTCAACCTCTCGTTCGCGACTTTGCTCCTTGCAAAGAGTAGATAGGGCTATGTCATTTGGACTTCAAATCTCGAGGAAATACACCACTGTCAGCAAAATAGTAGAGGCAGCCGGGCTGAATGAGCAGTACTTTCCATATGGAAAGATCAATGTCTCATTCTTTTAAAATATTTATTACATTTTGGGATCTGTGTGCATGCGTAACTGTGATTGGGTTACTGCACAATTCAAACTGAACAGTAAGTACGCTGCAAGTCAAATGCCATAGGAAAGTGTTATCAATTATGTATCAAATATCTATTCGCTGTTAGGCAAACAGTTTCGCAGTTATAGCAAGGTTTTGATGGCAGTCAGCATAATAAATAGAACAGATAAACAGCCTGGTAATGATAAGGAACACAAAGACACAAAGGTGCTTACTTGGGATTCCTTCATAAGCTCCTGGAGCAAGTTATTCCGATTTCATATCCAATTCCAATAATGACAAGACATACGTCTTGCCACGGGAAAATTCATAATGAGGCAGTATTGTGAATAAATACGCACAACTAAACTCCTGAGATGATAATTACTCTCTGTCTCTAGTCCCTGTAATGCATCTCTTACCTCCATAAATTGCCTATCCCGTTCAATGGAGCGCTTGACAGATTCAAGCTCCTGACGGAGCTCGGCTCGGTCAGATTGGACGGCATCAATCTCTTCTTGGGCATCTTCTAGAGCAGCTTCGAGCTCCTGGGAATGAGACAGAAATGCTTTGACTACCTTAGACCAACTTGCTAGTACTCTTATCCCAAGCATAATCAGAATGTAATAGCTTTATAAAGCTTTCACTTTTTTGAAAGCTTTCCGATGCAACATATGAAAGCCGGTATTGATGTCAGATCTTTTTATAAGTGCGCTACTGGTGCGATCACTATCTCCGAGTAATGGTTAGCTGACTTGATTCATGAGTACTCTGAATGCGGCGCTCCGGTGTGGCGAGTGTCGGAATGAAGACGAAGGAGGATCTACCTTAATTTTTTCCTCCAGGATGCTGATGGAATCTTGATGATTGGCCATCAGGTTGGCTTTCTCGAGCTCCAATTCAGAGTTCATTCTCAACAATTCTGCAAAACCGGAGCGGATGTCTGATAGCGAGAATTAGCCGGTGCACCAAGATGTGAATCTGTCAGGTTTACTGATTTATCTTACCAGGACCAGGGCTGTAACTTCCATACAGCCCCAGGACAGGACAGCGAATCTGATGAGGACAAGCGGGTAACAAAAAACATTCCAGAGAAACTACTAGGAATGAAGAATGATTGAAGAGGTGTCTACAACTAAACCAAACAGTATGGTACCCAGACTATAGCGACAGATATAATAATGTTCGAAGCATTGAGTGATCTATAAAAAACCTTCAACCTTCACACTATTGTGCATGATAAATAGCTATGCTAATAGGTAGGGACACACTGTAAAGCGATTGAGGGTTAAAGCGGCATAGCCAGCCTTATACCTGCAGTTCTTGCTGTAATAACAGAGCATGCCACGGGTCACTAGAAGAGTAAAGCTTGGGTTGCCCGCACAATCCAAACTATCGCAACGACAACAAAATTAGACAGTTTGGATTGTGTGAAGGAATAAAGGTCACAGTGACAGAAGAGTAGTTAAGGCTGAAGGGCTGAAGCAAATCAAACAAACACCAATGGGTTCTCACAAGTCGAGTACAGTGAAAGTGTGGGATCAAGCAGACATAAACGAAATGAAACGCTTGACTACCTGCAAACAGCAAGGCGCATCTGGTATAGCAGTGGTGGCTTATTGACTTATGTTTGGATCGGAAAGCCAGATAGGGTGTCCGAAACTGAGATCAATTGACCTACGGCAGTGGCGTACAAATCAACCATTGTGTATCTGTGCCTTGCTAAACACAGATGAGTTGGTCTTACTGATTTTAAAAAGGTGTATAGCCCAGTTCTGAAATTAGTTCAATCAAGGTAACACCATAGGATTATCAGGGACTCATGAAGAACTGGCGCGTAGTGGCAAGGGCAACAAAACCACAGGCAGATGCCAGTAACAATAATTCAGGAGCAATCTCCTTCTTCTCATATGTATAACAGAGCGGGATGTCCTTCACCCACTGTTATACGCACCGTGGACCTCAGAGATAGGACTGTGCAGCGTATTAGCAGCTGGAAAGTAGATTGTTCATTATTGTGATGGAGATAGCAAAGAAAGAAGGCAGGAGAGAACGGTATTTCTACGCAAAACTGCATTACCCTGGGTCATGGCGTGATTCACAGTCAGCCGCCCTAAGCGAGTCATACAGTGACGACTCAAGATATTCTGTGACTACTAACTTTTCTCAGCCGGGCCGGCGCCCTCGGTGAGCGCTTCATGCTGACTCTCTACGTGTTCCCTCATCGCCTGCACTGCGTGACGCTCTGACTCGAGGACGTCGAGGCGCTGCCGCAGTTCTGCTGACTCTTCCTGTAGCTGCTGGTAATCAGCCTCTCGTGCCTCCACAGTCTGTTCGAGCAGCAGACGTGCTTCTGTCAGTTCCCGTATCATATCTGAAGATAAGGTCAGTATGGACATTACCATATCTTTTTTAAATTGGGTGGTCTGCACGTTAGCCAAATAGACTGAAATTGTACGAAAGCGAAAATTTGCATTGGTAACTAAATAAAAGTTCAACGCGCTAGTCTGTCTGAACAACTGTGACGACAAGTCAAAGTATTTTTTCACTATTGCACAATCAGCCTCAAGTGGCCTCGTCCTAATTGTACTGCCACACTAGACGACCGGCTGACTGAGAAATCGTCGACATCTTAACGGATAAGACATCGCGGAGATGTCTTCTCTTTTTTAGAAACTTGTACAAATTGACGTTCAAAACTGAAATAAACCATTTAACTGAAGGAAACCAACGGTTTATAGCAAATAATCCTGACTCCAGTCTATTTCCGTCAGTTCTGATGCTATTTGTTGGAATTAGGTTGAAACTGTAGCTCAACTCAGCAACGACAATCGAAGATAAATGTTTATTGCCGATTTCAGCTCAATTCCGAGAAGATACCACCAGAACTGGTTGAAATGAACTGGAACCAATACTGTACGACATATAATATTAGTTTATTTCAGTTAGAACGATTTATTCCAGTCCAGAACCAATATTCATTAGGTTTTTACCCATTTTTAAAGAGAAAAAAAACTCGACAACAAAACCGGTTGCTAACAGGTAATAATTAGTTGGTCAGAAAGTCGGCAGTCTGGCAATATCATAATAAATTCAGGGACTTTTCCGATTGAGCAGAAAACCACAACAACAACACATATCTTCGGACAGAACGGCGAATTGTTGGTGCGTTAGATTCGCTTCAGGGTAAGCGCGACGAATGTTAACTAGCACGAAAGCGTCCAATATAATTTATTCACATGAATATCAGTGAGACAATGGCCTGTCCCCAGGATGGCCAATGGTGCACTACATGGAAAAGGCAACTACACAGATGGACCTCAAGTATTTGGGGTTGCTGTTCGATGCCCAGGAGAGGGTAATTCCATGGATGTGATTCCTCAATTTAGTGCTCGCTATTCACATCTAATACAGGTAACGAATAGAATGGTATTTCAACTGAGAAGTGAACCAGGGCAGCTTCACTATGATGTTGCTCGGGCAACCTCACCTCGTGCATTAGTTAATTCCTGTGCTAGCTCCGTGGAATGCAGCTCTAGCTCTTGCTGTGACTCACTGTGCTTCCTACAAGATTTTTCATCATAGGGTAAAATTTGGCCACAGTATATTGAGAATTATAATTTGTTACATATACTACAAAACAGAATGAGACGAGCTATAGCAATTCACTGGAATCGCCAAATCAATAACTCTACACAAGTCCTTGAAGTTAGGTACAGTTCCAATCATCACCAGACTGAATTTACATCTCTATTGAGTAAACCAGCTCTATGACGCACATTTCAGCACAGGCACAACCAGACCAGTAACTATGTATGTGAATGGGAACCTGGTCAGATTACAACTGGTACCCACAGTATTCAGATCATCGCTAACGTACTGTTCCTGTAAAGCGGATGCTCCCTCCTTCTGGCTGACGTTGGATATTAAAATTTCTTGCTCTCGTTTGGCCTCATTGAGTTCTGATGTTACTGTATCAATACGATTTAACAGCATCTCCACCACCCTCTGTAGCTGTGTATTGGCGTCTACAAGCCGCATGAAATGTAATAGAATTCTGCGCCAGCAAAGAAACGAAACGATAACATATGCCATAAAATAAGATCATCTTGTGTTAGATGGATAGCACCACCAATCAGCACTTTATACAGCCGAACTGAGAGGTGTACCTCTCGGTTCGCCGTGCTGAACATCATAGACGATGTCTCAGCGCGAGCCAGCAGACTAAGCTTGCGCTTTGACGAAGCTGAAGTGGGACCGTTACATTGAC
>Ga0224511_10005285_pt1 | contig 10075 bp, 4 predicted proteins | sample SF_May12_sed_USG_2_FD_169988 | JGI IMG/M metagenome (GOLD analysis project Ga0224511, IMG submission 169988) | Sediment microbial communities from San Francisco Bay, California, United States - SF_May12_sed_USGS_8_1 | ecosystem: Environmental > Aquatic > Marine > Sediment | place: USA... | reverse complement strand
TTTAAAGTGTGATAACGATATTTTGACGAGAGCAGTCTAACATACGTTTATACATACTTGTGTTGGACACTATTTCAGGGACGGTGCTGAGAGGAGCGGTTTGTTGTGTGTGGTGTCGGTGGTGCTGGAGAGAATGAAGGTGGAGCAAGACGTGGCTATTGGTCACGTGATTGAGGAGCTGAGGAGCTGTCGGGAACAGATTATCCCTACACTGGTAAGGTTATGTTATGTGCTTTTATGTTTGTTTAATGCTTCTTGTAAATTCCTTTTAATGGAAATGAATCGATACATTATGTTTACAAATGTTATAAATTGCTAGGGTTTTCTTTTGAGATGGTAATTTATCATAATAAAAATGTTTTCGTTTTAAGGACCAGTTCCAGTTTGTCCATGATGTCGTGAAGACGTACATTATGCAGAATGAAACCTACTCCAATTTTCTGACAGGATGATGCGTGCAACATGTTTTTAATCATTTGTTCTGACTCTGACAAATGATAAACAAAGAAACCCATAATAATTTTGTGCTCTTCTTTTCCCGCAATGTGATTATTATGTTGATACTAATCTGACTGTACAAAAGTGTAGTCGTAGTCTGTGAATTTCAACATCGTCGCACATACCTATGTATTATATGTAATACTTAATATATAAAACTATGTAACCATATTGTAAAATGATGTTTTTGTTTCAATACAAAATGTATCTTAATATGTACAGCGTACTGTTTGCTAATGCATTTGTTTGATTGCACACCGTTCTCAGCAATACATAATAGGTATGATAAGGTTATATTAAGACTGTTAGTTCAAGAAATTATAGCACTTTGGTTCACCGGTTTGTCAGTGTGTGCCTGTTAACACCGCATGTGACTAACTGTTTCCTTATATGGATCATATATGAAGGACATAGCGAAACATTTCTCTAGTTTTAACTATTATATATAAAGTTAGTTACTCCCTTGAAGTGGGACTCGAATCCCTGGCTTTACAGTCCATCACTTTATTGCTACATTGTAATAAGGGGACATTATTACATGTTCTAAATTGTTTTTATGCCCCCGCCATTCAAATAATGGTAGAGGGCATTAAGTGTTACCCCTGTCCGTGCGTGCGTTTGTGCGTGCGTGCGTGCGTTCGTCCGTGCGTCCGTCCGTTATCAACATTTGGTGTCCGCTCAATATCTTTTGAAAGACTGCATCGATTTAATTCATATTTAGCATGTTGATATATAATATCAAAACACAGGTCAAGTTCGATTTGGGTTACAATCCACTGATTTTTTACGGAGTTATGGGCCTTTTATAAAAACATAGCACAAACATTGGTGTCCGCTCAAAAACTTTTGAAAGACTGCATCGATTCGATTCATATTTGGTTTGTTGATATATAATATCAAAACACAGGTCAAGTTCGATTTGGGTTACAATCCACTATTTTTTGACGGTTTAATGGGCCTTTTATAAAGTGATAACACATTTAACGGGGGCATCCGTGTCCTATGGACACATTTCTAGTTGTTGTTTTCAGTTTGGTTTGATTTCTTGTTTACTTTTAAAATTGTGGGGTATATTTCATTATTATTATTACAACAACTGTAGTTTTATTATATTTACAACATTCATACCGTATAAGGACTACGAAGTTCTGGTCGGTTAAGGTGTATGATTTAAGGTAAGACCTTTGTAATTGATGCACATATTTGCAGCTAGGTAGAAGTTTAAAAAGCTTTATTTAATTAAAACATATGCCATTTACAGACGATCCACCACACCGCTTTTCACATTTTTTTATATTTTTTTTATTTTATAAACAAGATTGGAATTTTTATTCTATTCATATTAAAGGGAGAAAATAAGGTGTAAAATTATTTCCCTTTAATTTTATTTAAGCAAATAAAGGTAACTTGCAGTTTAAAAAGAATTGTCTATGGTTGAAAAGTAAAAGCATAATAATAATTTATATATATTACATTTTAATGCAAACGTCTTGTTTATATTTTGATTAAAAATACAATTGTGTATCATTCATGGTCAATTACACAGGTCTTACCTTAACATAGGTTTTATTATGTTGCTTTTTTGTAAGTATATCTATTACTTTATCATATAACCGGTGTGTTTAGACAAACTGTCGGGGACATTTTGTATGCAAGAGTAGTAATACATGTACATATAGTATACATATCTTATATTATAATAAATTAACATCACATTTTTATGTGTTTGTTTCAATTTCCTTAACAATTACTTTTGTATTGTACATTTTGTATTAAAAATGTTAGTGATAAACTATTTAAAATAGTGTTTAAATGGCGTTTAAAAACAAACAAACTTAAAGCTAAAAGGTTTATTAACAAGTCAAGTCTTCATTTTCTACATTGCTACACCAATCCAATTTGCTGAACTGATACAACTTATCTTTTTTATCCTCAGTTAAAATAATTGTAGGATTCCTATTTTAATTTACAGCTTAACTTCGATATGGCGACTTCATTAAGACGAATACTTCGTTATGACGAAGTGAACGTTCGGTACCGAATCGAATCCTTCTTATTTTGATTAAAATTCAGTTGTTTTGCCGAGGTTTCTATGTCGAACTCTTTTAAGTGTCGAAGCGTATTTTGCGTATAAAGGTTATGAAGTTCAAACCACGCCTTGTTTTATGACATTTTAGTGATCTGTGCCATTATGATAAAATGGTGAATTTACTTTTTAATTTAAAGTTATAAGTTATACAAAGTATGATTCACGTTTATCCCTACTTATCTGACGGCGTATTTATCGCGTGTTACCTGTTGAGAACTGTTTTTAAAAAAGCCCCTTCCTGAGAGTTGATCATATCTGCAGACCAACAAGTCTGGAATCCGACTCGTATCACATGTCGTCGTCGGATACCCACGGTAGATGTAACATACGTAATATGTATAATGGTGCGGTAGTGGGTATCCTACGATGATCTACGAAGATTATATTTTCATATGCACATGGATGTGTTAGAATACTCTCATTCTTTAATGTGTTTTCTATTAAAATACAGTCATGAATTGTGATAATTTTCTTTCCAAAACAAGTTTGCTTGTTGTTCTATGCATAATATAAACTTATTTATTTAAGGTCGATTGCGAAACAATTTATCCCAACCTATATTAATCACTCCCGACCGCTCTTTCCAGGTGGTATCCATCTCTTTTTTTGAACGAGGTTTAGGAGGAGACCAGACCTGTCCGTATATGCTGAGCGCTAGCAAGGAATCATACGGTACAATTTTTATAACGTTTGATATGACGCGGTCGGGGACCGAACCCACGACCTCCCGCTCACGGGGCGAACGCTCTAACCACTGAGCTTATCACAAACGAACAAAAAAGAAGAATATAAAGAAATTAAAGAAAATGAAAAATGTTACTTAAATTCACAAACTTATTTCATTATTAATTTATGAAAACACAATATAAACACGCATACTCACAAATGAAGTATTTCATAATCGAAAACGAATTTCCTTCGTGTTCGGTTCGGCATTCCTTGCAATGAACAAAACATATATTTAGTAATGAAACTTTCAAATGGCGCTATGTGCATGCTTAAATCATTGATTTCATTTCATGTCCGGTTGCCTGTTTCAGCGAATGCTGAGTTCCTTCTATCAAATGAAACCACCATTCCAGCTGATTCAATAGAAAGATAATTGCGTGATATGCCCATCTTATCAAAATCTTCCTGCTAAGTGTTTTTTGTAGTTGATAAAATGTTTCTAATTGCATATGTCGTGTTCAATTTTAAGGAACACTTTAATGTTTTTGTTACAGTTTTGTACATTAATACGCCTCGCCTAGTATTCTGTTTTGTTTTAGAACTAGCAGCAAAGTTTCCCGCAGGGGGCATCTATCGCCCTTGTGCGCTTAATTATAGTTTATGTAAGTGCGTACTTGCTTTTCTCTGGGATAGAATGGGTTATCTTTCTATATGCTTTTATCAAAGGCGTGTCCATAATATATTTCAGACTACGGTCTTGAAAGTAAATGTGTTAACCATTAAAGATTCTATGCTTATATCTGTTGGTCAGAATTGTTTACATATTACATTTTAACCATATTTAAGCTATGAAACCTACTTCCGTAAATAAGAGAAACTGCCAATTGTAGTTATCAATGCCTGTTAAAATATTACAGAAAAAATGATTTTGTTGAAAATGTTTGGCCCGCATATTCGGTTTTGTTTATTTACGTTTCGACCGTTTCCATTGAAACAGTTAAATAGCTTAGTTCCAGGGTTCAATTCCCGGCTCTGGCAAGTATTTTTTATGATTGACTTTCTGTTTTGTTGTTGTTGTGTTTATACTTTTGTCCGTCTTTAACACATTTAGTGTCGGACAATTTCGTTTTTTCTTTTGCAACATTTGTTTACTATATTAAGCAAATTATAAGGATATCAAGATACAACCCTAGCATCTTTAACGTGAAGTTTAAATATTGGAATTTGAAGTGGAATGCTCATTAGGACACAATTCTTGGTTACAATCCAAAACAGTTTGCAATTTAAATAGTTTACTGACATTTTTAAGATGATGTGCCAAGAAAAGAGCAGCGATCCATTCCGCAAGTCATGCAAGACTAACACAAGTATTTATAAAACATTCAATCAGTACGAACACTATAAAATAAAAAGTCTGAAATATCAACTTAAAAAGTATTAAACATATTCCGGACACTTGCAAATGCTAATACAGTTAGGGCACTATTAATCGTAGTCGGTTCATCGTTCCAAAGTCGTATAGACCTCTGAAATAATGAGGTTATGTGGTGTTTTGTTTTTGGGTTAGAAAACTTAAACTGTTGTTTAGTTAAACTGATGAAAGGGAAAGCCCTCAGGAAGCATAGCCTGCACGAGAAAACAGCTGCCTCGGTTTTATTGAAGCTGTTCATCAGTAGTAATGAATGATGCCACACCACTGACGCCATTTTCAAATGTAGTGTTTTTGTAAGCTGACTGATCGACAGAGACCTGTTCGTCATGTTTTTTTTGTAAAGCATAATGATACTGGTTTGACTTCTGCGTTGCTCCAGACTGGACTACTATAACTATCTGAGCATGTTCATCACACTGCTTGTGCAGTGATCGTTATTCTGTACATCTCTTGCGGCTAACACTTGAACCATTTCTATTAGGTGTGTTGTTCTGCCATGTGTGAGATAGATTTGAACAATACACGTATTTGACCTGGGGACGTACGTACATATGTTCTAAATGCAGCCTCGTTTAGTGTTTGTTTTGTGTTTAAACATCTCGTCTTAGACGATGAACCTTAGACTGTGCGTGGCCGTGTGTGTGATAGTACTTATAGCAGAAGACCGATTAAAGTTTGTGTTTTTGCAAATACTAATACAGTTAGGGCACTATTAATCTTAGTCGGTTCTTCGTTCCAAAGTCGTAGAGCCCTATGAAATAATGAGGTTATGTGGTGTTTTGTTTTTCGAAAAACACAAACATATAGTTTGTCTAAATGTCTGTTGCGTCATGATTTTGTAAGAGTTTTTGTGTCGTTCCTTGTGTTAGTTTTTGTACGGGCCATTTTGTCATGGTGCCCTTAAACATGACATATCTACATTGTTTACAACATTCTTTGTTTGAACATCTCTTAAAATTATATTACTACTGATAGTGACAACATATACATATTTCTGTGGTTCCTGGGCTGGGGTCATAATGTGTGTGTGGGATGATAACTGATTTCTATGTTCTGTTTATTCTGAGAACCACACTATATTGTGTAAGCCACCCTAAACACTAAGGCTGGCATGTGGCCTAGCCCTGGGGGACACCGGAAAGCACAAGGAGCCTTTCAGTGACCTTGTTTGCGATAAGAATATGTTGTGACCTGTAATGTAGGAAGTCTTTAATATATGTGGTGCGGTACGGTTATCTAAAATGTTTCAGTTTTGGCACAGTGGCGAAGGCTTTGAAAATACGGATTCAAATAATGAGTATGTTGGCATTCGACACTGGATCTGAGTAGGTTTAACTTTCAGACGTGTGTGTTGGTGTGATAAAGGAATAACAATAATACGATCAACATAAATATATACTGACATATTTTGAATAAAAATAAGACAATCTTGCAAAGAAAAACATTTAGTTTGATTAAACAAGATATTTCGTCAGGATCCGTGTATATATTTATCTTACAAGTTATCTATAATTTGGCAAGTTACGTGGCTGAAGAAATATATGATAGGGAAAGAAAGATATGTTATATGTTATAAAAGGTAAAAACTTGATATACCTCATTAGAGTAGGATCTTATTTCTTAGTTAAGTGACTAGACCTTCGCACGCTGCATAGACGTCTAAAAGATGTGCCTCTAATAACATTATAACATGCGTTTATAATTAGATATCAAATCCCTAATTACATATAATGCGTTTAAATAATTTCACCAGTAAATGTATTAAATGTTTGTTTAATATCATAATGATATTAATCACATAACATAACTATACTATTGTTTGCTAGTGTAAATATTCTAGGAAGTGTCACTGCGGTGCCAAACATCAGCTGGCGTATAAAACGTTAGTTGACTTATAGCGCTGTTGTCAGTGATGGCAGTTCGGAGCACCCACAGGTTTCATGTAGATGCCAAGGCTAGTTGTTTTAGTACCGTGAACAGAACGCTCAGAACGTATTTCCATCCATCAGCTTACAACAAGCCCACTATATTATAAGCTAATATACATTGAAGCGATGTACAAAGAAAGATTGTTGTAAACAATGTAGACATGTCAAGTTTAAGGGCACCCTGACAAAATGGCCCGTACAAAAACAAACAAAGCAGGCTTGTTGTAAGCTATTCATAATAATAATATGTTCTGCTGATTGTTAAGCCTAGCCCTACACAGAGGTTGTTGATTAGTCGCACGTTTGTGATAATCAACCGAATACGTTCACACAAATCTCAGGTATGCACACATAACTTGGCTCAAACTACGTGTTACTATTAGGCTTCGCCATTAATAGATATACAGATTACAGTACATGTATCCTAGATTACAAACATACTCGAGTTAAAAACCAAATGGATCGGAACGGTTCGGGGATATAATATTAAAAAATATAACCTATTGTATATTATATAACGACGATATGTATTTATCTTAATTTATCTAAACGCACGATTGGTGCATGTAAACATATATATCAAAAGTTCATTAACGTGCGTGGGTAAAACGTAGATAAAAGGTTCGGAAATATAAATGATTTGCATGTGAATAACATCTCATCTTTCAATCCATGGCTTTGTTCGAAATGCGCAAGCTTTAAACTTTGTTGAAATTTTGTAATCTCTGTTTTCAATTTTATACGGTTTTGAACAAATCCAATAGTTTTAATTGTTTATGCATTCCCATCATCAATGCTTGTGTTTGTTTTTACAAAACGCTATGAAATGCATTGCCAACTTACAAACGAGACGCAAAACCAATAGCGATCTAAAACATTCCCTGTTATTCAACGAATAAAGTTCGAGCAGTCAGCAAACCTGTAGCTATACATTCTGCCATAACAACCACTCATCTCATCTGTGTGGTGAATGCGAGACAAAATATTTGGTTAAACAGGTATAAACCTCTTACAATACCATCTGACTTCGCGCGTGAAATATATTTGGATAATAAAATGGACGATTTTACTGGGTTGAATTCTTCGAATATGACCGATGTAAGTATTTTATTTATAATACTTAAAATGCACAGATAAGTACCTTTTTGTAAGTCAAGATAATTTCTCAGAGACGGTTGACGACTTGTAATCAACCAGCTTTTACCATAATCCAATTTCTCTGTTTGATTTATTTTCAAAGATTTGATAATAACATAGTTTGATGATAACGTTTTGATTATTCACAAACTTCTAATTTGGTTAGACCAATAAATGAGTTTGTAATGTAATAGTTATGGTAACGTTAAATGACAAATATCTTTTTGAAAGACATATTATATTATATTATATTATATTATATTATATTATATTATATTATATTATATTATATTATATTATATTATATTATATTATATTATAAGAGCAACAGAACAAAAAAAAGACATACACTTTAAAGAAGTATGCATTCTCGGGCTCTTTTACCACAGCTTACCAGATTCCAGACACCGACAAACAAAGCTTCATTATATCAACTCGCAGTATATGAAGAATAAAATACCGGTGACTTAGAACAGAATATATAATTTAGTATACAGTGGATCGTCATATACTTCTAGGAAAACAAACACACCATATTATATAGCACCACTACGACTATGCGACAATTGGAATAATACACTGCTGTAAAGATATTTTGTTTGCTTTAATGGTACACATGTAAACAATATAGGACAATAGAAAAACTAACCGCTACAAGTTTTAACAGCGTTTACGCAATGTTTAAACATGTATGAATGATAATACTTGACAGTTTCGCATACAGTGTGGAGAAGAATTTAATGTATATTTACCATTTAAGAGTAGCATGTAAATGATGATAAACCTCAACGATATGTTACGTCAATAAGCTTTACCTTTACACATCTGCTGAATGGACTAAACTTAGCCATTTGTTAATTTTCTCAGAGTAATGTTTCGGCAGATAGCGTTAAGGATGAATGCTGATAAGCGTTTTCTGATAGGTTTGCCGTTGTGACTTATATACTTTATCTCAACAATGTCTGGGAGTAATAGACACTAGACATGTTTGTATGTCAAATTTGTCACAGACGGACATACTGTGGGACGGAAATGGTTTTCTGGTTGTGGTGACTTTGCCAGTTGGATTTTCTTCATGGGAGTCAGTATACTTATTACCTCTGGTTGGTTCTTATTCGCAATGATAACATCATTTCGTAAGCTTTACTATGTTAAGAAGAACTTGTTATGTGTACGGACAAACATTGTGGGACGGAAAATAAAAACCGAACTATTAAAGACAACAACAATAAGTTTTCAACTTTCAAAGACATGTTACTTCTTTTTACACCTATTTGCGATCAACCACTTAGTATTTCAGCTACATTGTACATTAGTTTTATGTGATTTTATCAGCTAAATGGAAGATAGCCAAAGTGTGGGGTAATTTTTTTTTTCCATTTGGTTTCATTAAAACACTGTCTGATCAAGCTGTCATAGCTTTAAATAGACATCATGTCATACACCGTCAGCAACTAGAAGCAATATGGAAACTGTAGATATGATGTTCTAAATAATCAAGAGAAAACACATACTTTTCTTTCCAGCTACATTTACACCATATCAAAGATGTTAAATTTGTTGGCGAAAAAGTGGTATATTTTTGGAAGATAAATGCTCCCAGCGAGACTATTTAACAAAGCAGGCCCTTCATTTTGTCTTTACAGATTTCTTGGAGTAAGGGCAATATATCAAGGTCCTAAACATCTCTGGAAAACACATTTTGTTTTTGTGGGAAGGTAGGATTGAAAATCAGGTGTTTTGGTGCCGAGCATTGTGAACACGCTCATATGAAATTGTATGTGCACTTTAATTTGCATGGGTTTTTGGGGATACATGAATAAACCTTTGAAGATTTACTCGGTACTTTGTTTTAAGTGAAGTTAAAATAAAGACAAATGCAATATAATTTAGTATCAAACATTTGAATGCCGTGCTTCTTAACTTGATGGATGATCTGTTGTTTAAATACTTAGTATGGGAAGTCAAACGGATTTAACTATCTATACTTGTTACTGATGTGTGTATTAACTGCTTAACAGCTCAATAAAATGTGTGAAAGACGAGGAAACATTGTTCAACAATTTGCTCAAGTGTTAAATGAAAAAAAAACTTCATACCTTTATTAGAAGAAAACCATAAGTTGTTTTATGCAGATTTCCACAAATTTTCATTCTCACATTTCTGTAATATGCCTTTCTTCGTGTAATAAGGTTTTTCACAGGAAGTACGTTTTCTTTTCCATATACTAGTTCATATTGTCACCTGACATTTAAACCCTAATCCTTTGGATTAAAATTGATCATGTACTGTTTGTATAATCATGATTGACAGTTCCGGTTC
>Ga0224511_10005284_pt1 | contig 10075 bp, 5 predicted proteins | sample SF_May12_sed_USG_2_FD_169988 | JGI IMG/M metagenome (GOLD analysis project Ga0224511, IMG submission 169988) | Sediment microbial communities from San Francisco Bay, California, United States - SF_May12_sed_USGS_8_1 | ecosystem: Environmental > Aquatic > Marine > Sediment | place: USA... | reverse complement strand
CAAACAAACAAACAAACAAACAAACAAACAAACAAATAAACAAACCTGACCCACACGTATTTAACATGTTTATTTCAAAAACATTTTTGTATATCTGTTTTTCTCTAAATAATAAACGACATCCGAAATGACTGACCAACTTCCTTTGAACTAAAGTGATACTAAATGTTTACATTTGAAAACAGAGTTCAGCTCATGCGCTAGTGGACGTCAGTGGTGTAGCATCTTTCATTATCACTGAACAGCTTCAATAAAACCGAGACTGTTATTTTCCCATGCAGCTATGCTTCATGGGGCTTTTCCTTTTATCAGATGTATGTACTTATTTGGAGAACATCTAATTAAGAAATACTATTTTACAACAATTTTTAACATTAAAGCAGCTGTCCTCCAGAATATACTACAAATCTTTAGTTACAGATATTTCAAAATATATCTTCTAATATATATACTAGTTGTTGGATATAAATTAACCTACATATATTCCTACTATACATAGAGAGCGGGTGCGGGTATTGCCGAACATGCTTGTATTACCGACCACTTTTTTTCTATACTATATTATATATTCTTAGAACATTAAATGTATGATGTGACATATTTTTTATGACGTAATATCCCTTTCCAGTCGATCCGACATTTTGAAAACACGATATTTTGTGTGAGAAACGCGAACTATCAGAATTTCGTCTAAGCCATCTATAAGTAAGTACTTCCTCACGCAGTTTCGAATTTCACTTTGTCTACGTCATAAGGTTCTATTGTTGAGTGTATTGAATTGTCTAAATTTAACTCGCTATTTTTGGATTGCTTGCATGTACAGTAACAGTGAAAACAACTCAATGTAGCATACGGATTAAGGCATGAGGAGTTATCGGGGTGTTCGGTAATAGAAACAGCACAATCAATCTTGCTATGCGTGAATTAACGACCACACAAAATATAAAACGATATGTCAATCGTTATGTGACTTTTGATATCAAATAACTAAATATGGATTTTGAAAATCATTCATTCTAAATAAATACATTAAATTGGTTATTAAAACCACACTTATTATACCAATTTAATATAATAGCTGCTTATTTCTATATACACCTACCATTCCCATTAGCATATATTAAAGCGTCCTATTGTTACCTACAGGCATAAGTCGTCAGATTGGTGCTAAGCGTCAAACGTATGACCCTAAGACGTTAGAGCATGCGGCAAACCTGGTGCGGTCTAATTCTATCACTCTTAACCAAGCGTCGAAGACGTTTTGCGTCCCCAAAACTACCCTTCAAAATGCCGTTCACAACAAGTACAGTGGACATAAGGTTGGTCACAAAACGTATCTTAATGCCACCGAGGAACAACGTATTGTTAAGTGGGCGATGCACATGTCAAAATTGGCTACGGCAGAACACGGCAGGAACTTTTTTAGTACCGTACAGAAAATCCTGGACGACGACGGGCGTGTAACTCCGTTCCGCGACAACAGACCCGGCAGAACGTGGCTTGATGGTTTTTTCAGACGCCACCAGGAACTATCTTTGCACACAACAATGCAACTTGGTAAGGAGAGGGCAATTGTGTCCGCAGAAAAGATTGGGAAATGGTTTGCCGACTTTAAGGCCTATACTAAAGACGAAGTTGGTGACCAAGATATGCTCACAGACCCAACGCGCATTTATAATGCAGACGAGACTGATGTCAGTCTCTGTATGAAGGGCAACAAGGTCGTCGGTTTTAAGGGGTCCCCAGTCATGTAACATTACGGTATTTCGGACAAAACGCAGATTACTGTAATGGCTACGTGTAGGGCTTCAGCCCACTATTTACCGCCTATGATGATTTTCCCAGGGAAACGATTCGGGTTTAATCCTCTCGAGGGTTTTGAAGAGGCAGCACTAGGACGCTCGAAAAACCGGTTGTATGGACAGTGAAGTATTCTGCCAGTGGCTTGAAAATGTTTTCATACAAGGTGTTGAGGCAAGAAATGTGAAAAAGCCTGTGTTATTGCTAATTGATGGCCATTCAACCCACGTCACCATGAAGGCATCGGACATTTGTTTAATACACGGTGTAGAACTTTACTGTTTACTCGAACACGCATCCCGTGTAATACAACCGCTAGACTTACGTCTATTCAGTGCACTCAAGAGGAACTGGAAACAAGCGGTTCGCGATTTTCAATCGGAACACATAGGGGAGTATGTAACAAAGACAACTTTCGCAGGTGTCTTCAAACAAGCATGGAATGCAAGTACAACCTTAGAAGTTGCAGTGAAAGTTTTCCAGGAGGCTGGTCTTTTCCCACTTAATCCAGCAGCAGTAACTTCTTCGATGAAGATAGAACCGTGTAAAATAGTTTGCCCCCAGAAGCCGATCGAGTGCTCAGAGAGTGTAACAGAAAAAGGGTGACGGTCAGACAGAGACAACGCAGACTAACACGGAGCAGGCTAACGAAACAACGGCCACAGAAAGTCGCGACCAAGACAACATGGATGTCTCAAACAGTGCTCTACCATTACAAGTGCTCCACCATCACCATTTTCTAAGCATCTCATCATGCCGACTCCGAATCCACCGAACTCAAAGAATGCGGGGCGAGTAGCGATTCCCAAAGCAATTACTGGTTCTAAATATAGAGAGCTATTGAAGGAGAAACAGGCACAGAAGGAAGAAGAAAAACGGACAAAGGAAGAGCGGAAACAAGAGCATATTCGAAAGCGTAAAGTCCGAGAAGAGGAAAACACTGCTTAAAAAGCCCAAATTGAAGCTAAAAACAGAAAAGAGCCGAGAAAAAACGAAAAAGAGAACTGATAAAGAAGCTTTTGAAATCGCTAGAAGAATCTGGATCAGAATCTGATCAGGACGCCACTATTAACTGTGGCAACTGCTACGCTTGTGACAAAGCGTATTCGGATGACTTTATCGAATGCGCCAACTGCGGGCGGCGATTTCACATCGCATGTGTATCCGACGATTATCTTAATGTCGAGGGTTTGGAATTTGAGTGCAATTATTGTTAAAATGACATAAGTCTTATTTCCGTCGTTATATGACGGCAAATGATTTTGCAAATTGACAACAGACATTTACCTAATAAATGTTACAAAACAGTTTATTTTTCAGAAAATGCATGTATTTGTTTTTAAACGATCGTTCTGGTCGGTAATACCAACATTAGTGTTCGGTAAAACAAACAGCGTTCGGTAATTCAAACACTTAGGTGCGTTAGTAACGCAGTAGACTATGCAAAGAATAACGATGTTTACCAACGATTTTATCAACAGAATTTGTGGTCAGTAATAATAGATTTCTCCACTGAACATAACTTGACCAGTATTTACCGTTATTTATTTTTATTTTTTATTTGTTGAGCATCTGGAGGAGAGCTGCTTTAAAATGTTGTTTCGTTTTTACAATAGCTCGTAATGATACTTTTAAAATTTATGATATCCTTTATTGCATAGAGGTTTGTATAACACATGGTATCCTTTATTGCATACAGTTATTGATGTTACATTTTGTATAATTGTACAACATATGCAACACCCATGCCGGGATATATTTGCGTTGCTGTAGCTTCCCGCAGCACTTGCAGGGGGCACTGCCAGTGAGGCTCCTCTCATGGGATAATAGCCCGAATGAACTTTTAAATAGTCTCTCACAGGTTCTGCATAAGCACATTTACCTGTAAATATGTTATCAAGACATAAACCAGGTTACTCACATTTGAAATCCGCACTGGTAATCAAGCTTTATATACGAGGGTTGTATGACAAATACATGAACGTTTGTTGCTTTTTATTGTTTTGCTCACTGATTTTCATGAATTTTACAGAAAAATATAATTAATATGCGTTTAACTTAAAATTAATATCTTACTGATAATATCATATTCTTGCAACTTAGAGGTGGTCATTGTGAAACCATGGACACATTAACCGGAGTACTTCCATTTTTCGGCGCAGCTGTCTATGCTCGCTTTGTATCCAGGGGTTTAGTTGTTTTTCAGCCAATGATAAACGTAGTGAGTAAAAATGCAAGAAAATTTAATTTAAGAACAAGCTCTGTTGTTAGGTGAATCTAGTTTCGTAGAATGGTAGCGTATATCCATTCAAATGCCTGTATTTTAGATTCTAGGTCGATAGGACTTTACCTATCATCAGTTTAATTTACCTTACTACAGCTGGTGTTTAGTGCCTGTGTGGCGGCTTTAAAACGTCGCCCCGTACAACATCATTGTGTAGTTATATTTTCTGGTCCTCAGGGATCATGTATGTTGTTCACATTTGAAAAGGAGTTCCGCTCATGCGCTAGGGGGCGTCAGTGGTGTGGCATCATTCATTACTACTGATGAACAGCTTCAATAAAACCGAGGCTGCTGTTTTCTCGTGCAGGCTATGCTCCCTGAGGGCTTTTCCTTTCATCAGTTTGATAAATGATTTCGGTCTCCATAGTTTTGTTGGAGTGCTGACGAAGGTGTATACAAGAGTGCGTTTAATGATGTTTGACTTATAAAACTCTAAGATCACCTTTGTTGGTGAATGGAGTTTAATACGGCTAAATGTGAAAGGTATGTTCCTATAAATGTTTGAGTTCTGCATGCCCGCGTGAAATCTATTGTTTTGGCTAATTAATGGTTAATTAACGATTAATGATGAGTTTAATTGCTTAGTTTTATAAGTCAAACATCAATAGTTTGTCCAAAAAAGACAAATCAATTTTGGTTCAAACTTTTGTTTACGTCCTACTTTTTAACCTTTTCATTTTTGGAAAAACCATTGATGTTTCACTCATAAAACTCTAAGATTACCTCCGTTAGTGCATGGAGTTTTATATGCCTAACTGTGAATGGTATGCTTCTATTAGATTTTGAGTTCTGCTGGCCCGCGTGTAATCCGTTGTTTTGGCTAATTAATGGTTAATTAACAATTAATTTTATGTTTTATTAATAAAAATTGGTACTTTTGAGGTAACCTCACAGTATGTTGCTTATTTCATTTCAATATCATCTCTAGTTTTAGAAAATGACAAATGGACTTTTTGGGGGCTGATTTGGGCATTTCAATATGTCTCACCACCTTAAGAAAATGTAGAGGAGTCAAATTTTACATTGTTAAACATGGTTAACTTCTTTTGCTTTTACTATAAGCAAAGTCTGCGAATTTATCATACATGTATTTTGGGCTGCTTTGGATATTCGGCTTTGTATCTCCTCCTTAAAGGCGTTAAAATGCAGGCTGTATGGCATAATAACACATAAAGACCCATTCCTTTTTTTGAAAGAACAACAACCCAAAATGCATCGATCAACATAATACGAAACACACAGAAGGTCGTAACATAAATTGAAAATGAAGTTGAACTTTTCTTTGAAAAAAAAAATGTTTTGTTTTTAAAATTCACTTCTACAATATATGTTGAGATACCCTCATTGTTGGATCAACACTGATCACTTAGGGTTTTAAGCAATTTATCACTGCAGCAAGCCTCACACTTACAAAACAGTAATTGTTGACAATAATGCATAAACCTTTCTCTAACACTTCTTGTTATTTAATTTATAAACATATACCGACATATAACAGTAATAATTTATAACCCATGTCTTTAAATCCTAGCTCAATGCAGTAAATTGAAATGCAAGATGCACATGTTAAAGTAATTAGCAGCGCACTACTCGCTAATTGGGTAAATCTATCCGTCCATATGTTCTAGCGTGTCTGCTGTAAGCTCTGCACTGTTGCAAAAACATAATCTATGTCTAGCTACATCCCTCGCAAATTAAAAGGGAAGTAAGACACGAAATAAATAGACATATTAAAAGCACACCCCGCATAAACATATCTCCGGTTGCGCCCATTAATACATCGAAAAAGGCATTTCTAAAAAGAAAAGTCGACTAAAACAAAGTAAGTGTATTCTTAATGGGCGAGGTCACGATAACAAAAACGTAAACAAACACACTTAATTTATTTCAGTATAAGGGTGCATATTTTACCATTATTTTAAAACATCAGTTACCTGTTTAATGTAATGTCAAAACACTTAGATCCTAATAATCCATTATACATGTAGGTTTTGGCGAATAATCTTGGCAGCAAAACAGAAATTCAAATTCTGGTCATAAATGGCGATTAGTGCTACCATATGGCAAGTTGTATATAAAACGATATTACCACCTAAGCAGATTGTTTGAAGTAAATTAATTCAAATCTTTTTTTAAATTTCTCGTATATTTTAGCGCGTGACGAGTTCACCTTCAACGGAGAGAAATACACAACAGTACGCACACGTCTACATAAAAATTGGATAAGAGTATTGGGTTCAACTTCGCAATGTGTGTTTGTTGTTGTTTGGGTTGTTATTGACAATATAAGTAGTGAAAGTTTGCTAACAAAATTACATTTATAATATCTGTAACACAATGAATTCTTTTTATTAACATATACATTTAATTGGCTAGACTAAAAATTGCAACACACACTATTTCTGCAAAATAACGTTTATTTTTTTACTCATATGCACCGTCATATATTACTAAAGCAGAAATTATATCTATGTGTTGCTAGTTGTATACTACAAAAGTTGCTTTATATCACCTTTAGTTTCAACAATGGAATCTTTTAAGCTGTTATTGTTGAAAATAAATATCAAATATAAAAAAAAAAATATCAGGACGCATGACTTATTATTTCTTATTACTTCTGATACAATTATTTAAGCGTACAATCAGATATAAAGAAGAGGAAATCAAAATTATGTTGAATCATATGCTTAAATGTTAAAAAGGTATCGATCTTTGCGTGCGGATCATCTCGACACAAGGTGTAACACATCTTTATATCGTCACCTATCATGAACAAATTGCTTTCTATGATCACTAATGAATGTGCTTTTATCTTACAACAACATTAAACAAATATATTAATTGCACACATGTATTTATTTAAAAATGTTTTGCAACTGATTTCTTATGATATACGGCACATGGTAGTTATATTAGAATATATAGTGTGAGTAACATTAAAGTAATAATGCTTGTAATGGTTTGCGAAGGCCATCCATTATCGCTGTACAATATTTTAATGTAGTGTCAAAGGTGTATGTACATACGGATTTTACTATAGATTATAACTAATTGAAAACCCGATTCATGATTCCCTGTGGCAATAATGTGTTTAGAGCATTTAATTAATGTCAGGAAAACAAGCTGAGGTTCCAAAATACGAGTAATAGCTACACTTATCAGTTTGTTTGCAATTTAGTGTGCAACATGAATGCCTTTAACAGAAGTTATTGTAAAGTCTGATGATTACCCCGTGTGTCCCGTGGCTTTTGTTTTATGTATACCATGTTGAATATGTTAATATAGGTTTGCAAATGTTAACTGTGTAGTGAACAATAATGAACACTGTCATGGCCATAAAGTGTTACACTAACATATGAAACATTATTTTTATTGCATAAATATATGTTCAACATGTTCTGCATGTAACCAAAAAACTATTGTAGAGCAAAGAGGTAAATAGTCCTTTGGTGTTATGAAGTCAATTCATAGTATAAATATTGATGCTCAAAGTCATGTGTAACACTGATTAATGTACGCATTAACTCCTGTCCAAGTCGACCACTACATCTCAGCTGAGTTCGGCGGTTGTTTAGAGCAGCAACCAATACTGCTCACATCCCACCTCGACTGCAGACCATAACCCAACGCAGAAAGATGCAGTCGCTCGCAGGAGAAAGCATCTTAGTAGTAGCCGGTCAAACATGCTTCCAATACATGACAGTGTAACGAACTTTTAAGTTGTTAATCGTTCACGTGATATTACTATAGTGAAAAGGATAGAGCTAATCACACGGAAACAGCTACTAACATCCAACTTTAAAACATAACGGATAATACAACGTTCTCAGTAAGTAGTCAAATATCGAGATAACTGAGTAGTTGTTTCAACAAAAATTGTTCATTTTACAGGGGTGCTTTTAAATATTATGTTACCGCGTACACTTTCAAGCATAATTATTGTATGTCTTTCATGAAGATATTGCAGGAATATTAGTCATCTAAATCTTACTTATGCAGCTAGAGGGTTTAAATACTCAGTTCTGCGTTTTCATAAAAACGTCTATATTTGACATTGTCCAGAATTGAGTCAATCGTTAGTCCCATAAATGTCACGGTCACTCGTTTGCCTGTCTGTTTGTGGTATATATTCTTGTTTAAAAAATATTCATTGACAAATTATATACAGAACATTTATATTTAATAGGCCTTGGTCAAGTGAAGTTATTGTTATAAAATTCAATAAATCAATATTGAATGACACTTGTCTCCCACTTTTGTCAACATTGTAAGGATTGATGTTTAGGTTTACTTCTTGGACTTTTATGACGTAGTGCTGGTAGAAACTACATATTACTTCAAGAGCTACGAATACTGTTCACGGTTTATTATTTGCAGGTTTGCTATTACCGTCATACAAGAAAGAAAAAATAGTCCTACCAAAAATAATCAAGTCTGTTTAGACATACTGCTAATGCTTCTTATTCATTTTGATGGATATCATAATACGTACGAAACATACACTTTAAGACTTTTCTGTCACATTTCGCAGGATAACAAAATATTAAAAATATGGCTGCAATTTGGTGACGTTACAAACGGCATAAACGTAAACATACTTTTATGTGATTTGAGTTGATTTGAAGTTGTAACATAATTGTGAAACATCAGGTGTGTTTTATTTACTGTCGACATGTATAATATAGTAAATGTCCTTTTCAAACAAGTCTAATCATGTTTGTTTCAGAAGAAGTAAAAAAGCTTAAAATGGCATTTTCAGATCAAATAAGCGCCACAATCTACAACACAACAAATGGAACATTGGACGCATGGAATAACACCTGGAACAAGTTCTGCACAAATGTTTCTCTTCCACTTACGCCGTACGCCGAAGGACCCACATTTGCTGATGTCATTAGAGGCTTGGTGTGCATCATCGGGATAGTTATAAATGTGGTATCGATAATCGCCATTCTGCACATCCCACATGACCGCTGGTGCACATATATCAAACTGATAATTAACCTGGCCGTGTCCGATATCCTCGTGTTATTGTCCATCATTTTCCACAACGTCCTCGATGCAACGTCACCAGGTGATTGTGCCGACACGATAAAGAGGACGCTACTCAACATTGCACTGACGTCAACATTGTTCAACCTAGTCTTTATGGCCACCGACCATTATTTGGCCTTTGTATATACTTCTCAGTATGAACGATTGTTGCAAAAAAGACGAGTAAATATGACAATCGTTGGTCTTTGGATTACCTGTATTGTATGTGGTGTCTTTGAAATGTCTTTAAGTGCGGTTAGACACAACAAAAACGTACATGGCAATTGGTGCCGTCGAGTAAATATGGACTCGTTTAAGTTTGAGTTAATTATTGTCATTTTCATATTTGTTGTGTTATTGTGCTTAATAGTGATATATGCTCGGATATGTCATATCGTAAAACGTGTTATCAAGACTGAAACGGGAATTAACACACATACTGCACATTCCCTTAAGGCAATAAGAACCACATTTCTAATCATAGGGACGTTCGCCTTTTGTTGGTGTCCTCTTGGAATGTACCATATAATTCTCTATGTTTGGTTTTCGTTTGCATACCTCGATAACGAATCTTTAATCACGTCTTTATTAGACATTCAAGACTCTTTGTTGATATTGCTTCTGCTGAATACAATTTGTGATCCTGTAATTTATGCAGTAAGGAGAACCGACGTAAAGCTAGGTTACAAACGTTTTTGTAGAAGAATCTTGCATCCACGAATAATAAACGTTTAATGGTGAAGGTAACATTTTGTATCGGAAATAATAGAGAAAACAGAGAACAAAAAGACTTTGGTAATGGAATATAAATTTAAGAAAGAATGTTGTAAATAATAGTGCGGTATGGTATGTATTTCCGTAGGATTTCTTTGCCAAAATTGATTTTTTTGCTTCTTTTGGTTCAGTTAGGATCAGACTATCAGAAAATGAAGGGGTTCAAATTTTCCAGCCCCTCCT
>Ga0224511_10005283_pt1 | contig 10075 bp, 5 predicted proteins | sample SF_May12_sed_USG_2_FD_169988 | JGI IMG/M metagenome (GOLD analysis project Ga0224511, IMG submission 169988) | Sediment microbial communities from San Francisco Bay, California, United States - SF_May12_sed_USGS_8_1 | ecosystem: Environmental > Aquatic > Marine > Sediment | place: USA... | reverse complement strand
GTTATCCCAATACACGTTAAATGTCACGTTTGAAATAAACGTCTACTTGTTTAAATATCAACTGATATCAACATAAAGATCACAGCATATGTAGTTCACACTTTCCTTTTTAAAATGAAATATGACAACATTCAATCATAAAATACATAGATATAATTTATGAATGAATGTGGTCATATTTCATTATGAGGATGCATACGTCAGGGTTAACTTAAAAGAACAGAGAGGTACACACATGATCCATGGCACCGTGTATAGAGTAGACTAAGATATAAATGACAGGAATGTCAAAGAGCGTGCATTGTATGTGTTTATTGCCGTTTTAATAACGGACATACATTAATTTACCCAACCCTTATATGTGTGGTCATATTGAATATAGTTTAAACAAATACTAGACGGGCTTGACAAACAAAAGGACGCTCCTTGTTCTTTTATTAGTAATCATGATACTGTTTGAAGTCCGTCTACTTTCTAGTTTTGTCACAACCACAAAGTATCCATAATTCCGTTATGCCCTTGCGTTATGTACGTGACACTTTAATTGTCAAATACTAAAATAGAAGTTATCCTGAACAGTTTGTTCAAATTCTAACCGCTTACCTTTGTCAGAAGGGCTAAACAGTGTGGTCAGAGAACTGTGAATTAACTATGAGTAGATGTGACCACTTTCATGTGCTTTTTTGAAAACAGCTGGTGATCAAAATGGCGATGTGCACTTTTATGAAAATGCGTTCGGTGAAGAGTGGAAACAAATATGAATAAAACGTTGACACAAAAGCTAAAGTATGATACATAGTAAGTACATAGAGGCCTCTTATTGACTGAAAATTGGGACAACAAAAAGAAGCTTACGTTAGTTCCTCAAACAACCCCCTTCATGTATTTAGTATGAATACCTCTAACATGTATTTCTGGAAACATGAAGAATTGTTAATACTCGTTATTTACATTAATTTTTCAGTTAAGACTGGGACATTTAAATATTGCTATCGACACGCCAAGATTGAAACACCCGCGATAACATCTACGAACTTATAGGAACGAAAAGAGTTCATTTCCCTTTCCTGGTGTATATCACTTGTTCGGAGGTCCTTCTGTGACGATCAAATTATTGTTTCCAAATTGTCAATCATACTTTATATTTGTGTTTCAAATGTTTCAGAATGTACATAATATTCAGGACCCATCTAGCCTATCACAGTGAGACAATCGTGTATAGAGTAGACTAAGATATAAATGACAGGAATGTCAAAGAGTTTGCATTGTATGTGTTTGTTACGGTTTTAATAACAGACAAACAGTAACTCATCCCAACTTTAAAAAGTGTAACCAATGTGAATGAAGTTAAAACTACTAGACGGGTGTGGCGAAGGACGCTTTTTGTTCTTTTATTAATAATCATGATAATGTTTGGACTTCATAGTTTTGTCACAAACACAAATATCACTTTTTTCTCATGATTTTATAATTGCTTTCTTTGCTTAATTTTATAAATGTCAAATACTAAAATAGAAGTTACGGGCCATTTTGTCATGGTGCCCATAAACTTGACTTGTCCACATTGTTTACAACATTTTTTCTTTGAACATCTCCTCCATTTATATTATACTAAACAGTTTGTAAGACAAATTATAACTGTTCACCTTTGTTAAAAAGTCTGATCAGTGCGGTCAGAGAACTATAAATTAATTATGATTGTTGTAACCACTTTTATGTGATGTTTTTAAAACAGCTAGTGATCAAAATGTCTATGTGCACTTTGGTGAAAATGCTTATCGGTGTAGTTATGTTAATATAACTGTAATTGACACAAAAGCTTAATTTTGGTACAGACGACATTGAGGCTTTTCATTGGCTGACAAGTTTGGCAACAAAAGAAACTAACGTCCATTTAAACAACCCTCCCGAATACTATGGATAACTCCAGCATGTGTTTCTTGAACCATAAAGTAGGCTTATGTATAAATATTTTATTTAAATTTACAGTTGAGACTGGAGCATTTGAAATTGCTATTGACACACAAAGTTTAATGTGCGTTAAAAAGTAAGAAGTTGTAAGAACGGAAAGAGTATTTTCCTTCCACCTGGCGTATATCTCCTTTTCATTCTTCCTTCTGGAACATTCAGAGTCCTACATTCCAAAATGGTAAATTATACTTCATATGTGTGTTAAAATGTTTAAGTATGTACACACATTCCATTACCCATCTAGTCTCAGACCATGAAACAATCTTTTATTTCTGTTTTAACGTGGGCGAACACGTTTCTTAGAATAATGTAAGATTCATGGAATGTCACAGATTTAATGCAATTAGACAAAATTACTTGTTCAACTGGTACAGATCAAGCAGAAACCTTCAAGGTTTCATTAACATTCTTAGTTCTGAAAATGATTATGCTTTATACAAAATATAATGTACATTATACATTTAAAGATGGTTTTTGTTTCAAGAAAACAGAAATAGAGGTTAGGAGTTGGCTTTTAGCAAGGTGTATACATTGAAAAACTTTTAAAGTGCATTCATTAAGTATGTAATATAATTTCCATCCACAAAATCTGCTTATATGTAGGGTTCTTTTCTTTCTAGAAAATTGACATGATATGTATGATTATGTCCATGACCATATGAAACAAATTTGTTAGGGCAGTTAACTGTACACTGTAACTACATTTGAACTGTATATAAACATTTTTTATACTGTTTTTTTTCTTTCACAGCTATCTTTATGTATGTCTTTGTATTTTGGACCGGAGGCCTATATTTCTCTGAATAAATTCTTGAATCTTGAATAAACTATTTAAATAACATATAATGTTTGCATTTAAAAACATCTTAGTATTAAACATAAAACACGTATCTATAATTCGATTAGAACAAACGAAGAATAATGAGGAATATATAAGGTTAAACTATTCATATAAACCTTTTTGCACAAGCGTCACTAATTTGGGCATGACATCAAGATCTTGATCGATGTCTGGTAAGTAACGATGTAGTTTTTGCCAGTATAATCGTTCTCATGTCTACTTATGCCATATACAGCGTATATGTATTTCAGGTAAACAAGAAAATCACAAGATATAGCTTTAAAATAATAAACTGTTTATTTCCTCAGACTACAAACGCTTAAAACTATGTAAAGATGTTTACACTTTGGTAAGATCAAATAAAGTCGGTCATATGACCTACTTACACTGAAGGATGGAAACTTTTCCGGCGTTATGGTAATAAGCACACAATTTATATAACAATACAAGGTAAGTACTTGCAGAAGAATTTTGGACTGTAAACTGTATGACAAAGCAAACAAAGATTACTCATTAAGGGTATTTTGCGTACAAATACACAACTATGATCTTCTCTGTGTCTGAATATACCTGCGCCATGATTCCAAATGACCACATTTTATATCTCAAACAAGTAAAAGACGAGTCGCCTCGAAATCCGTCGACACTTTTCCGCGTTCGGGTTCGCGCTTTGTTTGAATGACAAAACTGATCAAAAGTCGCGTTCGCGTTCGCGTTCGCGTTGAACGCGTTCGCGTTCGAGCTGTGTATGAACGGACCTTTAGATTTAAATCATTTAATAAAAGTTAGAAAACCTGTGTAGGTGTAAAGTATATGCACCTCTTTAAATCGTTGAGTCGTGTTTCCTAAAATATTGCCATGGGGTCTGGTTTTGTGACACACACACGCACACGCACGCGCACACCCAAGCACGCACGCACAAACAGAAACAATTAATGTTTTCGAAAATCTACAGTGTATTTTCTTGAAACCATGTGGTAGAGGCCACGACATAGAGGTGACAAACTGGTCATCTTAATGCTTTGGTTAAATTTGGATTAGGGTTTGTATGTTCGTTAAAGTTAAATATACATTGTAGTCGACATTTTCCTTCGTATTATGCAATTACATTACCTACATGTATACCTTTTAAGTGTACTGAATACCGCATATTAACTCATTTACTTTATCAAATTAGATCATGAGTGCAGCGAAATCGTAATGTTTCTATTTAATTTTAAGGAAATTTGGTGAATATGAAATGAATGACATTAAAAGCTCTTAGACGTTTTAACATTACGCTTTCACTTATGTTCATTCTTAAATGTGCATCATAATATGTTGGTGACATTTCATGGAAATATAAAAACATAATCAGTAATACTGGCGTCGATTTTGATTAATTGTATATCTATGACGTTAAACATATAAATGCCATCTTTTGTTTGAGGATGAAAAACATGTTGGCGTTTATATAACAATGTGAGCGTCGGAATGTGTTTAGTTCTTTACACCAATTAGAAAACATCTTTAAATACGTCTATGTTCTATTTTCAACTTTAATTTACTACATGAGGTGTGGCAATAACAACCTTTTTTGCCAATATTGTAATAATGAACAGAATCACATGCGGTCTAGCTGGGTTTCACATGAAAGAGAACGTTTTCACAAATTGATATTTGTGTTATCAGTTAACTACATGTACGTGTTTAGAATAAATCCTTCATTTGTTGCATTATCGCCCATAATGAGTTGTAAAGGTTTCTAATTTGCTACATTCATGGAATCATATCACCAATAAACATAATTGTTATATGATGTAAACAAAATATTTTCTTTCAAATAATGATATAAAACACGTTATTGTGACCTATCGACAGCCTGCCCAAAATGATGTCTTGACCAGCTTTGTCGGTCCATCTATTGTATTCACTTGTCAATCATGCCTATGCAAATCGCTATCACCATCACCTAGTCCGATAATTGATCAGTAATATTATAATGGAGCAATATGGATTTCCTATTATACTATAAAAGTATTCAGGCAAGCGATGCGTAATTTTTTAAGACTAGGGCAGAAGGGCGGGCTGTCGATGTGTCAATTCTTAAAGCGGCTCTCCACATCCAGCCAGCGGCGGCTTTTAGTAGTCAATGTGATCACAGGGTACGAACGGAGCGTCACAGGTTATGGTTCTCAACGAAGTCATGTGGTTGTTACTCAACGAAAACGTATGTAAACAGCGTGATCCTCATCCTCAAATTGAATTTGATTTCGATGAGAAACCTATACATACAAAGGTGTGTGCGTTGCTAAACGAAGACCACGTTAAATGTATATGTTTCTCAGCGAAGTCAAATTCAATTTCAATATGAGGTTAACACTGTTTACTTACGTTTTCGTTGAATAACAACTACATGACATAGTTGACAACCACAACCTATGACGCTTCGTTTGTACCCTGTGGGGATGCTTGACTTGGTGTTGTTATGTAAGAGTAGGTGATAATCTTAATTAATATGTGTTTTTAAAAGTTATTATAGTTATAATATAATTAATACGTTATGATACCGTATGCCGAATGTCGCCAGATTTATGCACGTTTTTCAAGAGTAATTCTTTTTCAATTTCTAGGTATAGTTAAGTAATGCCCAATGTGGACGAATAAAGGTACAGTGGCGCATCCAGGATCTGACCTTAGGAGGGGCGTGGACTTTGTCAACGGGGGGGGGGATCAGTGAAAGTGTTGAAAGTTGAACATAAAGTCATTTTAAGCGTGTTTTAGCCATATTTCTATTAAAATTATTGGAGAAATATTACCGTTTTGGGCATACAAAAATCATAGGTCCGCGGCCGTTAGGGGGGCGCGCGCCGGGTGCGCCCCCTAGATCCGCTAGTGAGGTACAATCAATTAATGATTTTAATTGATAATATTTTTAAAAGAGACGTTAAAACAGTGCTTATTATTCACTTCCAAAAGTACGCTTTGAGAATGCCTAATGTCGCCACCAAAACAAGTCAATTTGTTCTGGCTGCGGTTGTCTGCATTCAGAATTTACTTATACAAACTAAAATGTTTATACATTATGTCGCTTTGATTTCCAACTGGCATATAATATATCGAGCTTTTTATTCAACATAATAAATCGAACATTTTTGTTGAACATAATATACTAAACATTTTTGTTCAACATAATATATCGAATTCTTTTGCTCAACAAAATATATCGAATACTGTTAACATAATATATCGAACATTTTTGTTCAACATAATATCTCGAACACATTTGTTCAACAAGAAAAAACAGCCTTTGAACTTAAGTCATACTAAAATCAATGGCCATACAAAGAATTATACATCATCAAAAATAAATGGATATAAAATCATAGATTATATCCTTAAATGTTTTAATTCGTCATTTTATCAATAAAAGGAAACCGGAAAGTATACATGGTTTTGTCGAGGAGTAGTTTTATGTATGAAGGCAAAGAAATATAAACGCGTATGAAACGTCTTGCTTACCACGTAAACCTGATGAAAGTGGTATCCCTCAGGAAGCAAAGCCTGCATGGGGAAATAACAGCTAGGGTATTATTTAATATGTTCATCAGTGGAAATGAACGATGCCACTCCACTGACGCACCCTAGCGCATGAGCGGAACTCTATTTTTCAAACGTAAACAACATACAATCCATGATCCCTGAGGACAAGAAAAATATGACTACACAATGATGAAGTACGGGGCGACATTGTACAGCCGCCACACAGGTACAGGCACAAACCAGCGTAAACAGTTTAATTTACTCAATATGATTAAATTGGACTGAAATCAGGACCACACATCGCGCCAGACATTGAAAAGTATTTCCTAAATGCGTATATTAACATGTTTTTTCTTTTAATTTCGCTTCTTAAATTGTTTGTAAAGACGTCGGTCTCTTGATAACGGTTCGCAAAATTACTTACTAACGTTAGTAATAAATGTAGAGTGCATACGTATTACACATATACGCATAATATAAAAGTACTTAAGAAACAAACCACAGACATAATCCTTTGATATTTAGGTTAAAAGCATTTCAATGAAAACAGCGAGGCTCACGAGCGTCATTGAGAGAATTATTCATCGTGTTTTAATTTCGTTTCATGGAACTATGACATGAGTATGTTGATTCCTGTCTGAAGACGCAATGGCTGTTAGTTGAGTCATAATTTCAGATCCTTATCTGTGAAATCTCACAAAAATAGTTCACGATGAGTTATTGAACAGGTTACCTGTTTGTTTTAATTTTAATTGTTTTAACACTGTTTTTAACATTCATGATTGAGTCATATCATAAAAGGTAGGTAAAGACTTTTTACCTACCGGCAGTTGGTGGCGATTTTCCATTCTAAAAATAGATTGTTTAATAACAGCTGATGCAGTTCAATATCTTTTTGTTGACTAGAAAGTTTTGGAGGTGTAACCAATTGTGTGGATTTTATTTATAGTTCATGTAATAACTCTTGTTGTGAGATATGATTGCCTTAAATTACAGAAGGTCAACAATTTACATACTAATACGTTTACATTACAACATGGATATCTATAATGCGCACTAAATGTCGCCAACTAATTTAATTAAAATTTTCTTAGGGTGGCATAAGGCATTGCATCAATGAGGTTATTAACGACTACAGCGAAGTCGTCATGTTTTGATTCAATTTTAAAGACCATGAGTGAAGCTGTCACACATGACATTACAATACGTTAAGACGACGAAGCACTACGACTACGGAGATGCTTTCCAAAGTTCATTCTCAATTTTGCTGATGTTGGTGACATTTGAAAAAATAAAAGTACAATCTTAAATGATAACAAAAACATGTGTATATTCTAATGGACAGCGTATGACGTTTGGATATTTTAACGGCATCGTGTTTTTATGCTAAAAATACCACGTGTTCTTTTAAGAATGGAACTCATGTCGGTGCTTAAATAACAAATGTGAGGTACGGTATAATTCAAGATGTTTACACCATTTTGTTAAACACCGTCACAGTGTCAAAACATGTGAATTGTCTATTTCGAAAGTAGATCTATAAAACTAAATGTGGCCACATAATGACAATTATATTAATAATTAAATAATTTTTGCATACATTTATCGATCTAATTAGTGCATTCTGGCGAAAAACATCTTGGGTAAATTTAAGTCTCATGTTAAACAACTTCAAATAATAAGTGATTGCATACCATAAAATAGTATGTTTATAAGTAGAACATTGTGACTTTAAATACGAGCTTAAGCTTAATTGTTCAAGAATGTCAAGAATAAAGTATCCCAAAAGCTAATTAAGCAAACAACTATCGTTAGGTTTGCTGTTATTTCATATTATTATTGAATCTCCATTAATATCATTTTATATTTAACTGCTTGTGTTCTTTCTTGTTAACTTTACAAATGGAACTAGATATACATTATTGTTAAGAGGTAGGTGTATACTTGCCATGAGACATTCGTGCATCTTGTATTATGCGAAAAAATTTATGGACACGTTACATAAAGACATGCGATGGCTTCTTTTTCTCCTTAAATGTCTTTTATGACGTTTGTTAGTAAAAATAACGGCTTGTTTTCTCATACTGTCGAAATATAATACATCTATTGAAGCTAATATGCCATCACCGCATCGTAATGCATGAACATAATACTTGAGATTTTCTTCATTTAGGTTGTCTACATCTTAAGATGTTTGTTGTCGTCCGGTGAAAAGATGACATTCTGAATGACGTGTTTCTACAACAGAAACAAACAATGCGACCAAAAACAAAAGCCATTGCACAACTCGGCATGTTTGCTTTACAGCCGGAAAAAATGACATCAGTCCGTCGTAAATAGCTGTTTTGAGCACAATTCGTGTTGTTGTTTACGAAGTCAATTCAACATGAAGCTAGACCACCTATATTAAAATACATATAATTCAAACATTATCGCCTGCTGGTGTGTACAAGGTGTACCGTCACATGTTAAATGCATAGTTCAACATCATAGTGTCAGACCATCTCATTAGTTCTCAACAGAGTTATTTATTATCAACTTATCAACTAGTCCTGTTCTTAACAACTTAGTCGAAACAACAACATCAGTTTCTGTCTTAGTTGAGGCACAGTACCCTTATAACCCTAGTGTTAGAAATGGAAACATAATATATGCCCAATGACAGTTAGATGATATCTTAGTTTAAATTACACACAATAATTAATGAAGGAACTGCACTGAATGCACATTTATCTTGCACATAAGAGTCCAAAGGGTCAACTGAACTGCACCTATTATTCACTGTAGAGTTAAGGGATGTTGACATTTTTTAAGTACTGTTAGTATTATATTCGTCTGTATGGTACATACTTAGGTTTCATTTAATACTTACTAAGAGTCTCGCACCAATGTGGCCTAATGACGAATCTGAACTGAAAGTATTATACGATGTAGTGTAACACGATGTCGACATTTTATCTTATTTTTTAGGTTCGCCAGTACGTACTTACTTAGGGCTCATAGTATATAATACCATTAGTAGAAGTTTACAATTAAATGTGAATGTAACTAGATTTTACTATGCGAATGGAAATGCCACATTCATCCTTTTAACATTTAAGAAACTGTGAATGACAGTATACCATGTCTTTTAAGACTTCATTCCAATCTACTATTTTATTGACATTTTAAATGATATTCAAGAACAGTGTGTATGACTAATTAGAGCTACATTTATCCTTAAATGTATACTCTGACGTTTGCATGAATGAATCACATAATGTCACCCTTTCCATCCACTCAACATTGATTGACACGTCATTAGTGTTATCGCAATACACGTTAAATGTCACGTTTGAAATACACGTCTACTTGTTTAAATATCTCCATATAAATCATAGCGTATATAGTTCACACGTTCCTCCTCAAAATGAAATATGACAACATTCATTCATAAATATATCTATATATTTTATGAATAAATGTTGTCATATTTCATTATGAGGATGCAGACTTCAGGGTAAACTTAAAAGAACAGAGAGGTGCACACATGATCCATGGCACCGTGTATAGAGTAGACTAAGATATAAATAAAGACAGGAATGTAAAAAGAGCGTGCATTTTATGTGTTTGTTGCCTTTTAATAACAGACATACAGTAACTCATCCCGACTTTAAAAAGTGTAATCAAAGTGAATAAAGTTAAAAATACTAGACGGGTGTGGCGAAGGACGCTCTTTGTTCTTTTATTAATAATCATGAT
>Ga0224511_10005281_pt1 | contig 10076 bp, 4 predicted proteins | sample SF_May12_sed_USG_2_FD_169988 | JGI IMG/M metagenome (GOLD analysis project Ga0224511, IMG submission 169988) | Sediment microbial communities from San Francisco Bay, California, United States - SF_May12_sed_USGS_8_1 | ecosystem: Environmental > Aquatic > Marine > Sediment | place: USA... | reverse complement strand
GACCAAGGCGATTCTCGTATTCAGATTGCTGTCATCAGGTAAGGTGTGACAATAAATTTAGGACGGGATACCTACAACTATATCAGAACTATAGTTGATCACCATTAAATGATCTCAATTAGACAATAAGTAATCAATTAAGTACTACAAACAAATTAATTCATAATTTTCTATTGCAATTGCCTTTCCTAAAACAAATGAAAACGGCAAAAACTACAAACAAATTAATTTAAACTATTCTTCTGCAATTGTCTTTTTTAAAACAAATGAAAACGGAAACAACTTTATTCTAATATCATAAAATGAAACCCGGTAATATCCAAATGTTACCCACGTTATATGTGTTCGGCATCTTCAGACTTTAACGATCAAAATACATACATGTACCGGTGCGTCTGGTATACAATTTGTATTTGGTTCTAAATTTTCGGTCAGCTTTGGAGTGATTCCAATTATTCGATCAGCAAAAAAAATAATTATTTTTAAGTGATCGAAGATATAGAAGAAATATGGTATGTCCAATCTTTTAATCAGCTATTTATCAGCTATTTATTCAATCTTTTAATATAAAGTAGTAATTTATCGTCAAAAAAGTGTAAAATAATAACACAATACAAAAATATATTTCAAAATACGCAAAAAATGTATTCATGATATGTACCGAATAAATTGTTGATTGCCCATAAATCTCGGTTATTGTTTACCTACAATGATGACTCCATTCGTGATTAAACAAGTCTCGGAAGTTTATGGACTTTTTCGGAGAGTGTCATTTTCCGAAGAAATGACCGAGGTGTTCTGATCGGACTCTAAATTTAAAATTGTTGCACTCAACAGGCAAATAGTAATTCTGGATTACCTGCCCCTAACTACTATTAAAACGCTGAGAATGATTTTAATATTTCAGTTAGAAATATCTCCTAAATGTGCATTTGTTGGCATTAGTTTTTTTTAATCGATACACTTACTTTTGTGTCTCCTACATAATTGTAATTAGTGACAGAATCGGACATACACTCTTTAAACTATTTGTTGTGCTTTAAATATGGTGTTTTCTTATGCCATAAGAATTGGTTAGTATTTATGGAAGTACCCCTGTGCTTATTTGTCAATAAAAACTAAAACGAAGGCAAAAGTTAAAACCGACGTCAACGCTGTTCTGCCAGATTCCAATTCTTTGCCTTGTATGAAAAAAACAATATTCATTGTCAGAAACATTTTTTGGCATCAAATAAAAGTATGAAGGTATTAAAATCATGCTGCACTTTGCTAATAACAAATTTGGTTAGTTTTAACTACTTGACCACCAGGTTTACTGCCCTAACCGAATTGAGCTGAAAATTACTGAAAGTAAAATTTGATCTGATATGCCTAGGATTTCGTTGAAAAACATCTCCCCACAAAGCAATAAAATCTCAATTTATATTGACAAAGGTAATTATTATTTATTTTATTATAGTTGCATAGTCTAAAATATTACTTTAAAACATATCTTATGAGAAAAACACTCCGTATTGACATAAAAAAAAATCCCAAAAATTGTGACGTTTTTGCGACGTCATGCTCCGCATTTTACAGAATTTTTACATGCTGTTTTTATAATATGTTTGGAAAAGATAAAGGAGTTAAAATATACAAAATTTAAACATGTTTATCATCTTTTGCTTTTAAGCTTATAAGCAAAGTCCACGAATTTATCATACAACCCTCATATATGTTGTGGTGGGGTGTCTGAGCACTAGTTCTGTATATATTTTGGGTCAAAGTTGTGGCTTGTAAGTTTGCAGGGCCAGTTTTTGGTATATTCTTACTTATAAAGTATATTCTGAAACAAAGTGGTAAAATACCCCTTTGAAACTTCAATATTAATAGTAAGTTGCCTTCCCTTACTACACTTGTATTTACTATGCTACCATGCAGTCTGTGCTACTTTGCCTTTCCAACAACTTAGTTGTAGAGACATAAATATAAGGGACTTGATTCTTGAATCACTTCTCTTTTATTTGTCTGATCTGTACAGAGACCAATCCATGATGAAACATCTTCATAGTAAAGTTTATAAAAAATAAGTTGCTTTCCTGTACTTTAATCAAAAGGTTCAGAAGGGCAAAATTATTTAGTAAAAGTTTGAAACTTACTTTGCAGTTCAGTTGCTTAACTTTGTTCATTTATGGGCAGATTTAAGGAATGAAATACTTTGTTGGTTAACATGAGGTAGTTATTGGTATCATGTAAAATGTCATGGGCTAAGTTGGTCAGAACTGTGATATGCCATTTCAGGCACCATGAGTTTTGACACCAGTTGCGACTGACCTTTTACAGTAACATATTTTATGAAATTGTCTTGAATTTGAAACTTATTTTTGCAATCAATGCCCTGTAGATCTAAATCAAGTTATAAAATAATATGATGTTTCATATCAACTTAATGACAAACATGATGGTTATGTTGCAGTACCAATGTGTTCAATGGAGGAGAAATCCACAACGGCCCAGGCCTCAACAGGAAACACACAGCGGTCTCACACTGTCTCACAGCAGCTTCAGAAGTTCCTACACCGACATTTACAAAAGCAGCAACAGCAGCAGCATCACGAGACTGTTGGGATGCCGACAACAACATCCACCACCACCACCTACTCCAGTCAGCAGTTACAGCGACTGCTGTACAATAAACAGCCTGGCCGTCCGGGTGACGGGTCACCAGCGCGAATCTTGCCTCGACCTGCGCCGGTACAGGAGCACTCACAGAGACAACAGGTCAGTTTTAGTTTTTTTTTAATGAAAGCCGTTTTTAGCACTGATTAGGTTATATCATGGCGGTCAGCCTAATCACCAGTGTTCCTGGGTTCACCAGTACAGTAGCCTCTTTATTTCACAAGTGACTGACTGCTTTCTTACGTGGGCCAGCTGTGAGGGACAACTGAACTTGACTAAGTGCTGTGTCAAGTGTCAATCATCCCCAAGAAAGTTTGCCACCCATGATATGCATCTCACAAGTGCAATGCTCTACTGATTGAGCTTAACTGGGGCAGAAGGGAACAGACAATTCCCCAGCTGCCTATCATAATCATTTACAACAGCACATGCTCAATTTTAATCCAATGGATTAGGGTTATAATTGTCAGGTGACAATCTGACCTAGTAAATACAAAAGAAAAAGTACTGCCTGTTTGTGATAAACCTTATCACACGAACAAAAGAAAAGTAAAGGAAGTGGAGGAGACTTAAATTTTGCAGAACTGTGCATTGTAATGTGTGCTTTTTTTGATACCAGATATGCTACAACATGTTGCAAAACGGCTTTACAAACTGCCTGTAATATTTTCATAATAATAAGTTAATAAGTTAAGATGATTTTTGTGATTTGAATCCAACCTTGAACAAGTCGATCTAGTAGTCTTCTGGCAGATATGTTGTAAGCATTGTTTATTATTAAATGAAATATTTGAAGCCCAACCATATCTGACCATTGTTTTTTAGGCTTGGCAAAATATTATCATTGTTGTTTCTGTGCAATATGATTTAAGGTAGAAGTTTACACAAGAAATGATGTCGTTTACGATGTCAAAAGCAGCGTTTTACAGACTTTGACAGTGGTACTTTTTAACTTGTCATTACTTGGGGTGTCTGAAGTCAGAAATGACCCCGCCATAGGGCTAACAATTTTACATTGAATTATATAGGAACATCTTTAATACCCCTGTTACACTAGAGCCCTTTCTTACCCGTTCGAACTACGTTCCCGAAATTTTATAAAACGAGTTGAGGTCCGGTTGAAACGGACATATTTGGCCAAACGATGGCTAGAATACGATTGCAACTAGTTCACGTAACGTTCTTGACTCGACTATTCCGTCCTTAGAACGTTAGCAGACCGTTCAGAACGGGATAAAATGGCTATGTACAACGTTTTCAAATAGTCCTAGTCCAACTCCAGCCAGTTCAAGTCCGTTTCATTACTAGTGCTATTTCGTTCCCATTACGTCAACTCTCGTCCATAACTCGACCACCTCGTTTACGGACCGTTCAACTCGACCACAGTAGGTCCTCATTCCGTCCTCAGTACGTTCAGATCGTAACTGCGCGCACATCTTGGTCCGACCTATAAAAACTCGGCACGTTTCAGCTAGTCCTCATTCTAGTTTGACGCTTCAAACCAGTAACAAATACCCAAGCATGACTCCAAGCATGCCTCCAAGGAAGAACAGAAGCAAACGTAAAAAAAACACCGCTCCTCCACCCACACAGACTGAAAAACAGACTGTTGTCGACCAACCCTCTACTGAAAATCATGCCCCACCGCAAAACCCACCGTCAGACGACTCTAAGTCAGAGGGCCATATATCCGTTGTCCATGTTACATATGTGACTATTGTATGATCCTATGAGAGGACGGCCCGTATTTATACCCTCCTGATTTGATCGTATTGCAAACGGAATTGTCGTTGAAAGGACTGGATACAAACGCAATAACACGGATAGAGCGTACTGAGGACGTACTGAAAACGCTTAGGACTGCATAGAAACGTGTAAGGAACTATTTGTTCTGATTTTATCAGAATAACACTCTGTAAGGACGCACTAAGAACGTTATGCTATCGAGTAAGGTCGGTCTTCGGACGAGATGACCGAGTTAGAATCGGACAAGGTTGTTACGAGATCGTACTACTAACAGCAACTCGATGGCACTACGTCCCAGAACGTCCTTAGCACGATCGCAGTACGGCAGTTACGTTCACAATACGACCATCTCGTTTTCAGTACGATGGCACTACATCTTATTTTAGGACGGGATGGCTTTTCAAAAATTTTGAGTCGGTTCAAAATTTTGAGAGGCCATCTCGACCAAACTCGTCCTAACTCGTCCAATAACGTTCGTAAACAGATCTCAATAGGTTGCTACTACGACCACTCCGTTTTCACGCCGTTCAAGCCTGTTCGGTTCGAACTTTTAGGTCGTACTGAGGACGAGTATAAGTGTAACAGGGGTATTAACAACATCTCCTCCTAATCTGCTTGGCTCAGTTTGATAAAACCTTACAAAAAATATCTTCATCTAGAATGTCCTAAGATGACTAATTCTCCTTTAGAACTGCCAGATATGATTAAACTTTCCAGGAATGAAACCTATTCTAACATATCTAAAATGTTTATGCTTGGTTTGTTAACTTTGTCAAGGGGATGTAGGGGAGCGACGCAAGGTCCTTAGGGACCTTTTGTTACATATACCAATCTTCCTTAATAAACAACTGCCATACTGTTATATGACTTTACCATTGAACCCTGTGAAGACAGCGTGACCTGTGAGGTATTTGTCCACAGATGACATCACAACCCAGTGGCCAGTCCAGCATGATGTCCCTGCTAAACAGTCCCCCGCTGACCCCCTCACAGACAACTTCACAACCCATGGTGCGTACAGTTTTATCCTACCATCATGGCTACAGTAGCCATATTAACTACCCATGGACAGTTCCACAACTGTCAATCATGATCATTTATAACTGTACATGGTCAATTTTAGTCCAATAGATTAGGATTATATTGTCAGCCGACAATCTGACCTAGAAAATACAAAAGAAAGCATACTTCCTGTTTGTGATAAACCTTATCACAAGATCAAAGAAACTATGCCGCTTGGGGAGGAGCTTGAAAAATTTTGGAACTATCCATTGAATTAACTTTAGATGAGTGTTGAATAAACCTTGGACGCAAAATTCAATTGGTCAACATTTGGTTGTTGTTTCGTTTGTTATTTTCTGTGTTTTTTACTCACTTTTCTGTCTTATTTGTTTGATGTGTGATGTTTTCTTTGAACTAGTTGTAGATAATAATCTTGTTTGTCATTTAACTCAATAATTTAACATTGCAGTATCGCAAGAAATTTATGATTCGGCCATTTTGACACATGGTCAAGGTCACACTTAATGGTCAAATGTTTATGGCTGCATTTCATGTCCACTCCATAACTCCTACATTCTTTCAAGGATTTTCATGAAACTTGGCTTATATGTTAAGTTCGCTGAGATAGTGTGCAAAAGCATGAGTCAGCCATTTTGGCTCACTGTCAAGGTCACACTCTTCAAACTTTTGGAGGCTTTATTGTCATGCTTTAATTTTAGCATTGGGCTGTGGGAAGAACTTGAACATAAAGCTTTCCTGTGACTCCATCTGTTCATTCAGCACCTAAATTATCTTCAAGACAAATTTGAAAGAGCTATACATTCATTTGTGAACTAAGAGTTCATGTGTATACGTAGTCTATACATTTATTTGTGAACTAAGAGTTCATGTGTATACGGTAGACCGTAGTGGACTTCAGTATTGCGTGCGATACTATCAAATGCTTGTTTGAATATAAAAAACATAATAACATATGAATATGGCATATGATTTTAAAACTTATGAAACAACATAAAAAAAATATATGGATTAATACAGCCAATTTCCAAGAAACATGACACACTGAGTTATCTGACAGAGATAAGAAATGGGTAAACACAAATTATCACAGAATTGGACATTTGGACAAAAGTAATCTCATGTTGTAGTCGGATGGCTTCCTGGTTGAAATGTTATTGTTTTGAACCCACTTACAATGTATTCCATTAATTGTTTACATCTTTGATGGATGCCTCTTGAATTTGCCATATTTTCACAATTATCATATGATGGGCAGCCATTCTTAAAGATCAAAACACAATGCCTCGGAATATTGTGAAAACAGTCCTCTGATGTCAAATGTCAAAAGGAGTTGCACACAGCATGTTTGTGATTTTGTGTCAAACGTTGGGCTGGCATTTAAATTTGTTAATGTTGATATGATATTGTCATAGAGATGCTTGCTTTCTTCATCTGTTTATTCCATGTGTTAATATGTGCTGTGGCTTTAAGTTGTTTAACTGTTCAAGTGGTTCTTGGAAAATGCTATCTATAGTTAATTTAAGTTATGTGGACAAGGAAAAATGAAACCATTTGAAGTTTTCTAATGTTTAGAACACCTGCTTCCAAAGTGTGTGTTCTGTTCAATATTTAACTGCGATCTCAGTGTGGTTATATTTATATATCGGTAGTAATTAAACATAAGGTTGCCGTCATATTTAATGTATTTCTAATTTCAAGTGTTCTTAATGAGACTGGAAAATAACACTCAGAATAAGAAAGTCACTATAGCAACAGTTTGTTGTGCTACAAGTGTGTAGGTAGACATAGCAAAGTCATGTTTTACCATCATTCTGTAGGATCTTCTTGTTTTGTGGTTTACTGAGCCGTCATGTGAGACCACAATCGCTTAAAGTGGTGGAAATTGAGAGAGACCGCAGTATGAGCATAAACATTCCTGTTCTTCTACAGAAAATAAGTGGATTTTTAATGAAGAAATTTGAAATGAAGAAAATAATTATAGGGGATAGTTATACTGTATACTAAAGTGGGAAGTTGTACATTACAATATGACTCCGGAGGAACAAGCTAGGATGTTAATGTCTATTCAGGTATGTATGATTTGGAAGATTTTCACTGGCATGGTTGTGTTTTTAAAGAAAAATGCTTGCTGTTTGTTCCTCTAATTTTGAACTGACTTTTTTAATGACAAATATTTCATATTTTGTATGTTGTTGCTTAAAATGTTTTAACTTGCTTAAACATCCGCACTTACTTTAAACATCTGAGTAGCGTTTGTAAGAAAGATTTACATCAAAGATTTTTACATAATTAACCAAGCATATCATTGTGTGCATATGTAAAGCCAACAACCTTTTATTGCAAGTTTTAGTGCAAATATCATTCAACTTTGACAATTTCTATAATTTAGCACTTTGTAAATCAAACTTGCAAGTCATTTAATTATCAACTTTAGAAACATGACATTTATCATTGAAACATTGCTAACAGATTCACATGCATTTACCAAGTGATAAATTATAGAAATATGTGAATCTGTTAGCAATGTTTCAATGATAAATGTCGTGTTTCTAAAGTTGTGCAATGTATGTTTTCCAGTTGCCGGGCAATGTGTACAATTCCCTATATTGCCTGTATTCCAATTGCCGGGTAGTGTGTACAATTTCCCAAATTGCTTATTTTCCAAATGCCAGGCAATGTGTACAATTTTCCATATTGCCTGTATTCCAGCTGCCGAGCAATGTACACAATTTCCAATATTGCCTGTATTCCAGCTGCCGAGCAATGTACACAATTTCCAATATTGCCTGTATTCCAGTTGCTGGGCAATGTGTACAATTTCACATATTGCCTGTATTCCAGTTGCCGGGGAATGTGTACAATTTCCCATATTGCCTGTATTCCAGTTGCCGGGCAATGTGCACAATTTCCAATATTGCCTGTATTCCAGTTGCCGGGCAATGTGCACAATTTCCAATATTGCCTGTATTCCAGTTGCCGGGCAATGTGTACAATTTCCCGTATTGCCTGTATTCCAGTTGCCGGGCAATGTGTACAATTTCCCATATTGCCTGTATTCCAGTTGCCGGGCAATGTGTACAATTTCCCATATTGCCTGTATTCCAGTTGCTGGGCAATGTGTACAATTTCCCATATTGCCTGTATTCCAGTTGCTGGGCAATGTGTACAATTTCCCATATTGCTTGTTTTCCAGTTGCCGGGCAATGTGTACAATTTCCAATATTGCCTGTATTCCAGTTGCCGGGGAATGTGTACAATTTCACATATTGCCTGTATTCCTTTTGCTGGGCAATGTGTACCATTTCCCGTATTGCCTGTATTCCAGTTGCCGGGGAATGTGTACAATTTCCCATATTGCTTGTTTTCCAGTTGCCGAGCTGTGTTCCATTTCCCAAATTGCGTGTATTCCAGTTGCCGGGCAATGTGTACATGACCCCGGTCCAGAAGCAGCTCCACGAGCAGCTGCAGCGGAAGGCGAACCAGGTGCAGTCCATCATCTACCGGCAGCAGGAGGAGCTGAAGAAGATCCACCAGCAGCTGCTGTTCGCCCAGACGCCACCCCCTCCCTTCCCCGCAGACAACAATGGTGCGTATTCTTTAAACCACGGTCATTCCAGTGATCATTTTAATTGAAAAAATAATTGTTGTTATTTATGGAACAGGAATAAGAAATATGTATTCAAGACATTGAAAATGTTTTAATTCTTAGAGAGGAAGTGCTGGTGGCAATTATTTACACATGAAAAAAGTATTCAAAAACAGTGTATTTTTTTGGATAGAGTTCTAACTCATGATTTCTCATTTTCATTGTCTTAATTGACCCATCTTTTAAAGATCTTTTGGAAAAGGTATTCATGTGGCAAAGTGTAAAATCTATGACTCTTCTTTTTATCATCCTGCAGATGAAGTTTTAGAAAGGTTATATTAAAGATGCTAGGTCTGTATCTTTATACCCTTATAACCGGTCACACATCTTGCAATATACTAAATAATTTCACATTGCAAAAGGAATTTCAAAATGTTGTGACAAATAATGTGTTTTTAGACAAAAAGTAAAAACACAACAACAACAAAAAAACAAAAAAAAACATAAAAACCCTTGGCGGAGCCAGGAATTGAACTCGGGTCCTCTTGCACCCAAAGCAGATGCGTTACCACTTCACCACCGAATCAACTGAGAGTATCATTTATAGTCAAGCTATTTAACTGTTTCGACGCAATGGGTCGAAACATAAATAAACAAAGCAGACTTAGCGGGCCAGACATTTTCAACAAATTAATTTTTCTGTATAAATATTTGTACATGCATGAATAACTATATTTAACAGTTTCTCATATTTACGGGAGTAGGTTTCACTGCTTAAATATGGTTAAAATGTAAGATGTAAACAATTCTGACCTAAAAGATACAGGCATAGCATCTTTAAAGGCACACTTATTGGTTATTCTGCATTTTTAGCTCACCTGAGCACAAAGTGCTCATGGTGAGCTATTGTGACCGGGCTTTGTCCGTCGTCCGTCGTCGTCCATCGTGCGTCGTCTGTCGTCCGTCAACTTTTTTACTTAAACATCTTCTCCTCTGAAACCACTCATTGGATTTTGACCAAACTTCACAGGAATGATCCCTGGGTGGTCCCCTACCAAAGTTG
>Ga0224511_10005280_pt1 | contig 10077 bp, 10 predicted proteins | sample SF_May12_sed_USG_2_FD_169988 | JGI IMG/M metagenome (GOLD analysis project Ga0224511, IMG submission 169988) | Sediment microbial communities from San Francisco Bay, California, United States - SF_May12_sed_USGS_8_1 | ecosystem: Environmental > Aquatic > Marine > Sediment | place: USA... | reverse complement strand
CAGCCTTCAGCATTATAAAGGTGACCATTCAATAAAGACATTCATATGGGAATTGGTCATGCCCTCTGAGGATGGCAAGTCTATTGATATAAAGAACCACGTAGGTTTGGCTGCTTCTGGACGACCTCGAAAGGTAGGCCAAATGTACTTCCCATCGTGAAATCGTGACTTAATTAATGAAAATAATAGCTGGTCCATGATCTTCATGCGTAGATTGGGCCTGCAAGGTCTAGCATTGGTTTTCCAGATTATTTCACATGGATACCAATATTACAACACGGCCTTGCTTTCAAGATGGCTCATGATAAAGCTGGTTCATGGTAAAGTTGGTTCATAATAAAGCTGGTTCATGATAAAGTCGGTTCATGATAAAGAGCTTCCAGAGTTGTCGTTTATCTTCTTCCCTAAGCTTTTCGCTGGTACAATGTTGTTTTTGCGAGGACATAACAAAGAAGTACACGTAGGTTTACCATCGATCTGATAGTTGGATAGCCCATATCGCTAGTGACAGAATTGGGTCTATAAAGCAGCCCACTATAGAGAATAGCTGTGCTGGGTTGGCTTTTTAGTCACGGACGCGCATCGGCAGAAACGCCGGTCTTGGAGACGAGGAGGACTCCATGGACATACCGACGCCGTCCGATGATCTGGACGAGAAAATCATGAGCTGCCCGATTGATGTGACGAGTGTACTGAGCGATGCCGGTTACAGGAAACACCTCATCCGACACTCCAACAAGTAAGGAGGGCGTGATAAGGGAGCTGGTACAATAGAGAGGTGATAAAGGGGGGAGAAGGGTTAATAGGCCGAAAGGGGGTAGGGGGCGCAAGCGAATAAGGAGGCCGCGATAGGAAGTGAAATGGGGAAAGGGATCAATAGAGCGAAAGGGGTTGGTGGCGCAATGGGTATCAAGTGCGTACGAAGTGCGAGTGATATAATATTGAGTAGTTGAGTAGTATATTTAGTAATATTGACACACAGAGTCGGTCATCAGTCATGTGCAGAACATCCGCTGTCAGATCGGCTCCCCTGTGCTCGCCTGGTTACTCACAGACCAGTGGTGCCTGTAATCAGACCACAGACGGTCACCGAAACGATATCTCAAAGGTCGCGCGCTCGTAACAAACCGCGGGAAACAACACTTGCCTGGAGAATGAAGTGTGAGGCACACAGACCCAGAACATTTCTGCGCCGGGCATCGGCCGGCAACCGTGGCCCTGTTGACATTTCCTGCTGTATGGTCCGCTACACAGACGTTCTCTCAGATTAGCTGGTCCGAGCACGGCGGCATTAGTCGGAAAGGCCACTAGCGCCACTACTAGTATAGCCAATAGGCCGGCGTTCATAGCTAGCTCTGAACGGGAAGCGGTGAGCGGTTACGGTTAAGTTTTTGATACGCTGAATGGTGGGCCGGGCACCCGAGCTAAATATGTCATCGGGTAGTCTGGGAGTCAGCATGTGGCGGTCTTTGATAATCAGTTATTAATCGTGTGATGGATGTCTACATGAGAGCTTAACAGCTGTTAAATTTTATTTTCCATAGAATAGGCAACTGTTAGCAAATTAGTCAGTCTAATCTGTGCCTTTTAGACCTCACTTCCCCTGCAATAAAAAACACAGGCCTTAGCCTACTGAGTTTCATGGTCAATTTACTCTTTAAGTTATGAAAGTATACACCATCCTTACTAACATTAACCATATGACATGACGATTTTTAAGATGATCAGACCTAGAATAAAACAACCAAAAGGTTTGGTTTTTACTGGCCATGATGATTGAAACTCTCTGAGAGTAAAATTACTACCAACTGATCTTCAAACATGAGACATGACCCTAAATTTGGATTGTTGGTTGACGGCGCAGATAAGAGTCGCTAAGTTGCTCAGTCATGATGGCTCAGTGGGAGAATGAATGTATCTCACTGTCTGTCTCCTCCGTGGCCCGGGTCATGATAGCTCAGTGGGAGAATGAATGTATCTCACTGTCTGTCCTCTCCGTGGCCCTGGTTATGAAAGTTCAGTGGGAGAATTGATGTATCTCTCTGTCTGCCCTCCCTAAGCCCGGATTCAATTCCCCGCCATGGCGGAGTATTTAAAGGGACTTTTCCTTGGCAGATCAAATATACTTCCTTGTACACAGTTCAAGGAGGACCAAAGACTAACACCACAGCTGAAGGAGTGGTTAAAAAGCGGGGTGGCCCCCCCCCTAGAAAAAACGCCTTCAGTCTCATGAAGATCATGAGATGCCTACAGATCAGCCTGGTCTACGGGGAACAAAACAAAATTGCTCATATCTAATCAGTGCCGTCTGATGTGTCCACAATGTGCTTACCAATTATTACCCAAACATCGGCAGGCAGCTCACGTTCCCGCACATCCAGTACTTGCCACACTCCGGGTGCGTGTAGTCCACAATCTCATCATTCCTTCCCGTACATCGCCGGAACTGTGGGTCCTCTGGCAACTCAACACCGGCGCTAAAACTTAAAGCCCCTAGTAATACCACTAACAGTGTCGCGATGTGCCACCTCATCCTGGTCTCATTCCTGAATGTATGGTCTCACCATTAACACTGCCTGGGAACAGACAGTTGTCTGATAACACAATGAGTCCAGCGTTTTCATTTTTGCGTATATAGGGACTGTCTCGTTGAAGTTTTTGAAGCTCAGCTAGAACTGGAGTTGTTCAGCAGTGATTAGACCGCTGTTATGCTTGTTTAAAACCACAAATATTTTTGGCCCAAGTTTTTGGCTTATCGTGCCTGGCCACGCTAAGGCCAAAGGTTCAGCGGTGTCGTGGAGTTCTTCCCGCCTCGGCGATTCCGGACTTGAAGCCTGGGTATACCCTCACTGACTGTCCACAAATACAATGTTATGACAAAAGTTCACTGCGGTGTCATCTCCCTTTCTATCATTGCTCATTTGTGAAGACAACTCCTGACAAATGTTCGGGCTCAGCCACGAGCCCGAACCAAATGACTGGATGAGCGAAAACTCGACCATTTGAAACCGGCATTAGCGTGATTCCAATATTGCAACTAAACCCTGTTTAAACAGCTGTGGCCGTGATTTATTGGTTAGAATACACGATTTACGCGCAGCGAGTCGTGGATTCAAAACCCAGAAAAGTCAATGGTGGTGGCAGAAAGGACATCCAACCTTAATTCACTCCTGAGTTCCAACAAAGCCTCCCTGTTAACTAGAGAGCAAACTCCACGGCCCGGCACAGGGATTAATACTGTGGAGTATAAACTAAACCAGCAAACGCTGTCTAAGCATCTGTGTAACACTGCAATGGATTTCAGGGTGCTATCACGTGTACGAATGCTTTACTACCTGAAGCAAGAGATAATCGGCGCAGAGGTAGATCGAATCATGGAGGGAACTCCGTACACAGAAATAAACATTTCCATGTGTAAGACCGAAGGAGATCCTCCCACTGCCTGGTGAGTTCAAACGCAAGTATCCACAAAGAATATCTGGATGAAGATGGCATTGAGCGTTTTTTTTTATAAGCCAGCCACATTTCTGCTTTGGTTCTGTGATTGTTATGATTTGGGTCGCATACACGTAAGCCAAATACAGTGAAACTTGGATAACTCAAACTTCAGGGAACCACCAAAAAAGTTTGAGTTATGAGTCATGCTCTCCCTTTGCTTTAGCTATTTGGTCACCGTAGCAAGTCCATTTCGCTCTAGTGTATTCCATTTCCTGGCTGAGCTTTCTAAAATTTGCTAGATTTTCTTCTCATGTGAAAAGAAAACAATAAAATTAAGCTTGTTACACAAGAATGTAAACACATCCAGCCACATAAAAGGTAATTTGATGGCACTAACAGTTTTCCGCACTAACCGCAGTTTTCAGTTCGAGTTATGACTAAATGTTCGAGATATGCCCAGCAAATTATCATTACCCAGGTAGGGACCATGAAACTTGGTTTGAGTTAGGCAAGTTTCCGAGTTATCCGAGGTTGAGTTAACCGAGTTTCACTGTATTGCAAGCGTAAAGTTCACTCTTGCCACCAAATAAAATTCGATAGTCTGATTGTCCGGTGCGTTGGCCTGTCCTAATAAACGTGGCAATGAGTTATCGCATAATATGCTCCTAATTGTCTCAACGCCCTTGAATGGGCAGACAACTCCAGCGCATATGTTCGAACATTACAGCAGGTTTTCAAGAATGTCGGCATGTCCCTATAGTGAAATCAGTGTGCTAACCTGGTTAGGCATCCAGCCATCCACTCCCTTCTGTATCTCCTTTTTCGCTCCGATGACGCACGCGGCAGCGGCTTCCATTTTGTCGCAGGTGGGACCAGGACTCGGATAAGTGCCTACTAATCGGAGTCTACAAACACGGTTATGAAAAATACAACCTGATCCGCGCGGACAGCAAGTTACAGTTCCTGAGCGTCTGCGGTCCGCCCGATCGTGCGGCGCTCGCTAAGGAGCAACAGGACGATGAGTGAGTGTTATCTGCCATTGGTTTATTACTGGCAGGGCTCTTGAAGTTATGCTTTCCTTGCCTGGACCACAAAAAAACTTAATGCCCAAGACTTTTTTGTTTGACAATGCCCATCGGGTGTTATGTACGAGTCGATGCAGCGAATTAACCTGGCCCACAGCTGTTGGTAGTTGTCTTGGGCCTCACTTGATAGTGGTGATGACCAACTTTGTGACCTTCTTCAGTGAAGAGATGGAGAAGACAACTACTGAGGAGCTGACAGCAGTGCCCCCGGCGTCGTCCGACACGGAATATCTGCCGTTTCCGTCCTCAGCCGATCTCAACACGCGTCTCCGTCGAATTGTCACCAGTCACCAAAAGTTCATACGCAAAAAGATGGACGCCGCGGCAGCGTCGGCAGAACGGGTGAGTATCTTAATCGCACTGCTTGAAGAGGTATAGGAGTTATGAAGGCGCTCATTCTTACCGTGGCCATTCAGCTCAAGATCTGTCCATGTGCGCTCTAGTTATTGAGCTAACCCACTAACCTAGCTCTCAGATTGATGAGTTCTCAGCAATACAGTCTGACACCGGTGAAATGGTTTCATTGGTGCCTCGTCCTGTTTTGACGAGTGGAAGACTTACACCAATCGTCAATTCATCATTACTCCCAGCGACGTGTTGGCAGTGTCTCATTGTTATCGTGACCGTGTAACTGGTGGGGATGGTATTGACACTGTCTCATAGTCACCGTGTTGTCACGGTAGTGTCACGGCAGTGTCATGGCATTGTGACAGCAGTGTCACTGCGGTGTGACAGCAGTGTCGCGGCGGTGTCATGGCATTGTGACAGCGGTGTGACAGCAGTGTCACGGCGGTGTGACAGCAGTGTTGACGGTGTGACTGGTTGTTTTGTAGAGGAATGCTCGTCTGGAGAGGAGTCTGCAGCGAAGTCGTGAGCTGGAGAAAATACGCCAGACGGCCAAGTGGACGCGTCGCGAGGAAGCAGACTTTTACCGTGTCGTCTCTACGTTTGGTATTCAGACGAATCGCGAAGGCGCGGGTAAGTTGGCATATCCCTCTACCTGTAAAGGACACTGGTTGGGTAACTCAATAATAGGGTTGGGTTCCGTTTGCCGTTTCTACAGTATACTGATTGGCTTAACTCTGCGAGCCTTGCTTTTACTACTGTATATCCGGAGTTTGACCCTTTCACCTCTGTAAGAGAGACTTGCAGACAGCATCCATCATTCTCAGGATACATAGCGCACCAAAACTTACCCTGTATTTCGACCTGAACTGTCTACTGGCATCGACTAAACTGAACTTCTGATTTCCATGGGCCATAATGTAAAACAGTCATATGGTCTTATTTAAGTTATTCCTGTAATATAATATAATATAATAGAAAATAATATTTTTATTCGGATCACATGATAATGTTTACAGAGAACTCGGATGAGCCAAGAACATATAAGTGGAAAGAGTTTCGCACGCGCGCCAACTTACACAAGAAAGACGACGATATGCTCACAGAGTACCTGGAGGCGTTCTTCTTCATGTGCCGAAAAGTCTGCAATCGTCTAACGCCTGAGGATATTGGTACGTTGCCCCGTGGAGTGTCGCCTGGCTGTCCGAGCGCAGCCTCGCCGCCCATTTCTGCGCAGGGAATTTATATATCTTCTTTCTTGATATCCCCATCATTGCCGGGGGTTTATAGAAATTCCAGGTACCCGATAGGTACCCCGAGCAGTGTCAGGAGTAGTGCAGGTACCCTGAGCAGTGTCAGGAGTGGTGCAGGTACCCGGCAGGTACCCTGAGCAGTGTCAGAAGTGGTGTAGGTACCCTGAGCAGTGTCAGGAGTAGTGTAGGTACCCCGAGCAGTGTCAGGAGTGGTGCAGGTACCCGGCAGGTACCCTGAGCAGTGTCAGGGGTGGTGCAGGTACCCCAAGCAGTGTCAGGAGTGGTGCAGGTACCCGGCAGGTACCCTGAGCAGTGTCAGGGGTGGTGCAGGTACCCTGAGCAGTGTCAGGAGCGGCTCAGAAATTGGCCTACTATTTGACTCGGCGTTTCCCAGGGGGTAATTCATTAAGAAACTTTCTGCTCATAGAGAAGATAACTCGCGTCAACCCTCTTTATTTAACGTCGAGTAATAAATAAAAAAAGAACGAATCAGGTGTTGTCTATTGAGTGGATCACATCGGGTGAGCATGGTTTAGCATCTCATCGCGCGGGCAGGAGACACCGATTGGAGTCATTTTGATTGGCGAGTTGTTCATGTTGAGTATATCACGTCACCCCGTTATTCAGCAGAGACTCGCGCCGCAGTTTTCTACCACTCGTTACCTCTCTGTTTAGCCTCTCCGCCGCTGCTGTTTATCGAGCCAATCACAGAGGAGCGGGCTCTGCGCTGCCTGCAGCGAGTGAACCTTCTCAACAGGATTCGAGAGGAGGTGCTGTGGCATCACCAGATCACCAAGCGCCTGTTACTCTGTCAGCCGTCTCATGAAATGCCCGAATGGTGGAAACCGGGCGAACACGACAAGGACCTCCTCATCGGCGTCGCAAAGTAAGTTTTCATCAAGACTGTTAGCGGTTTGAACGATTGCTTTTATCTTCAGCCGTTGGTCCTCTACGAAAGATATAATAGTTTTCCTTTAATATAATTTGTTATACTTAGGATACAATGCGATGTAACGGCTTGTTGGTTTCTGACAGACGGTGTTGCTCGTCTGTAGTCATTGCCGTGTCCTTCATCACACTATAAGTGAGGTTCGTCTCGTTGATGCCGCATCCTGTTTTAGGCATGGCCTCGCGCACACCGATCAACACATCTTGTACGACCCAAAGCTTTGTTTCAAGTACATTATGCTCAAGTCACTGACCGACCCCAAGCCGGAGCGGCTAAAAGTCCTACAGAGTCGAGTCAGCTGCGACAATCAAGATCTCGGCGCCGACAAACCTTCAGAGCCCAAAGATGAGGTGAGCTACCCGTTTTCACACTTAGATTTTTGACAGAACGCTTGAGCTGTTTGATCACCAGGTTTGCCATCATGGACGGGGTGAGCGACTCTTTAGAGGTTATCTTTTTGCCAAAAGCCGGATTGCGCGAGAGATCACCGGATTTTGTAGCACGAACCGCTCGCACGGCTGTTGTTGATTGTTTCAGCCTGATGAGAAGAAGCCGCGGTTGGTGAACGGCGATTTGAATCACAAAGACCACAAGGATGAATCATCGGAAGCAGGCGCGGGGTCCTCGGACAAGCCAGACTCGCTCGCCAAGGACGCGGAACCAAACGGCGATGAGAAGCAAACCACCGCCGCTGTGATTACCGCCGCTGTGACTACCGCCGTTGTGACTACCGCCGCTGTGACTACCGCCGCTGTGACTACCGCCGCTGTGACTGACAGTACATCGGAAGAGGGCGGCGCAGACGTGAAGGATAAGGACGGCGGTGACGCTGAAACGACTAAGGAGGACGACTCTGTGGAACCTCCGGTGAAACTAGAGACAAAGGAAACAACAGTTGACACACCAAGTACTGTTAAGGAGGAGGCGACTGAGGTCAAGGTTAGTGTAATATTTAGCATTAATTTCTTAACAAGAAATCAAATGACTTCGGGTGCGTTTTACACCCGACGATTCGCTATTGCTGAACCACAGCCATAGAGTTATCCTCTTTTCTAGCTATCTTTATGCTCCGTACTGATCATTTCATGGCCAGAGGGCCGGTGTAATGTTGGTGTTATTCTCTGTAGAAGCCGGTCGCCATGGAGCCGATGGAGATGAAGCCAGTCAGCATGGAGGGGGACGTACCCTTTACGTGGCCCAAAGATAAAACTCTCTATCAGCGACTGGAGCTCGTCTGCTTCTGTATTGGTGAGTGCTACTATATGTCGCCCCAATAACACGATTATAATGAATAATACTGACTGACTATCATATTAGAACCCTTATCCAATTCAATGATATGAATATATGGATTGGCAGCCGGTCCGCAGTCGTTATAATGCTGATCCCATGGACAGTCCAACTGAGCTACTACCGTTGATATTATATGGATCAGAGTGAACAATCATGCCCAGTTATCGGTATAGATATGAATATATGGATTGTCAATGAGTCAGCACTGATAGGCTGACCCCACGGACAGTTGTGGAACAGTTTCGGTGGGGAACAACTCAGTGAATGGAATGCACACCAGCACACAGTTATTCGCCCTTAGGCATGAAGAGAACACAACCCCTGTTATAGTTGTAGCCATTCCTGTCTAGTTTGTCTTTTTGGGACGTCAGAAGCGAACTAGTTTGTTTGACCTTGAGATTAGCTATATATTCATATCAATTATGGCGCCCTTGGTTATTTTCACTAAATCGATCTTGTACCCATAATGCGACCCCTCATCCACCATTTTGTTTACTACCCGAGGTCGCTCTTTGCAGAAACTGGTGAGTGGCCAGTGCCGGCTCAGATCAGGAAGCTCATTGGCCACGGCGGTTCCGGTCTCGAGTCGTCCATCAACACTCCGACTCACTCTCGAACTGGTACTCCAAAATCCGAGTACAGCTGCGCGATGGATGACCACGAGGAGGTAGGCCGTTCTCTCTATCCCCGTGTCAGCGTGATACAGGAAGAGATGACGGATCGAGTTTCAATGAGTTTGTATTTGTTGTATGTTGTCTCCCCTCCGCGATATCAAAACTGTTCTGGTGTACTCGACTTAGAGACATAAACTACATAGAATTACAAATTTTCGGTGTATCCTGCTGCCCAAGCCTCTGTGTACAAAAATATTAGCGACTATTAATTAAATAATACGAAAATATTTCATGCTGTAACTTTCAGAAACAGAAGCGGAGATTTTTTTTTGACAGGACACATTATTGTTTTGATTGACTTATTTTATTTTCTTCCTGTATAAACCCATGGTCCCTATGGTCCGCAGTACTAGCCACTGTGTTGCTGGAAGAGGACTCAGGACCCACCAGTGCAAAAACAAATCTTGAGAACATTCTCTACAAAGGAGAATCAGCTACCCACGAGATGGACGTTGTATTAAAAAAATAAAATAAACCCATTTAGGCCTTGGGTAAATTAGTAAATGAAACCCAACTCTATGGCAACCAGTTCTCTTTCTTCTCACAGGAGGGCCTCAAGCTCACAATCTCTCGTGGCGGATCCAGTGGCGGTCGCAGGAAGCCGAAGAGTCGTCTCGACATGGAGGTGGACCGCATCGCCAGGTTACGCGATGGCGGTGAGAGTGAGACAGGGTCACAGTCGACTCCGCTACGGGGCACCCCGGACAGCTTCCTCAATGGTGAGTCGACTTATTCTAGCAGATCTCAGTAGTCGAGTCCCATTCGAGCTCCCATGCGAGTATGAGCTCCTGGACTCGTACGAGAGAGAATAAAGTGATAGAGTCAAATACAGCTTGACTCTGCTGGATGCTGAAATGATTACTAACGATGACTGTGTAGGATACTCTCTGCCTTAGCTCCGTAGGATACTCTCTGCCTTAGCTGCGTAGGATACTCTCTGCCTTAGCTGCGTAGGATACTCTCTGCCTTAGCTGCGTAGGACACTCTCTGCCTTAACTGCGTAGGATACTCTCTGCCTTAGCTGCGTAGGATACTCTCTG
>Ga0224511_10005279_pt1 | contig 10077 bp, 8 predicted proteins | sample SF_May12_sed_USG_2_FD_169988 | JGI IMG/M metagenome (GOLD analysis project Ga0224511, IMG submission 169988) | Sediment microbial communities from San Francisco Bay, California, United States - SF_May12_sed_USGS_8_1 | ecosystem: Environmental > Aquatic > Marine > Sediment | place: USA... | reverse complement strand
ACCATGTGCGAACGGCAGATCTGTACGGAGGTTGGCAGTAACGTCCTCAGCGGCACGAGATGACAACTGCGCGGCAATTTGTCTCGGTTGGCCGTGGCGATGTGCATCCTATGAGATGTCATGTTGCCCTTAAATTGTATAAAACAAAAAAACAGAAATGCTGACTGAGCGAAACAAACTGATCAGGGCCCCCACAGTAGTAAACAAACATACAGCTTTGTATGTATACATCATTCACAGTAATCTACTCCGAGGTTACAGCGAATTTATATTCTTGCAGTACATTATTACCCATCAAAGATTATACCAAGATAACGAATTCCCACGCAAACCAATGAAAGTGTTTTAGTGGAGGTGAATGACCCGGCTGGCCCATTGGTGGAGTCATCAGCTTACTATTAGATAAAACATCGGATCATAGACTGGGTAGACTATCGGGAATACTTTAGAGCCCCAGACTCAGCGATACTGTATTTTAGTCATGCTCAAGCAGCCTGTCATTTGCATGGCAGCGAATTGCACTACCTTGCAGGAAGATTAATTCTTTCATTTCTACAAAAACAGCTGCAATTCTGTCCTGTTTCGTTTATTTCTTGGCACATTAATTTGTCCAGTATCTGCTCTAATTAAAAGCCGGGCTCGTCTACCCAACGGAGGAAGGGAATTCAACGGCGTGGTTCCAGAAGCCGGGTCAAGTTCATTATCTTGGTATGATCTTTTTACCTATTGTATTCTGCATGTGGTATGAAGTGAGTCTGCATTATATTCCCTCAGGTTGTCGACCGACCAGCTCATCATGATAAGCCAGTTTTCCTCTGGCAGCAGTCGCTAAAGCGTCTCGTCCCGGATCTGGTCAGCTTCGTTGAGACACGAATCATTGGCGCCACTGATGTATGTATTCAGCAGTTGACCTCCAAATCCCACCTGGACATCATATCTATCTGCTTGTCACAACGTGGCACCAAAATGGAATACCCAGGAGTTGTGTATAAGGTTAGTCATAGTCAACATAGTGAACAGCCCCGCTTCGCACTCATGTTGTGAGGCATTTGTTGCATTACCGTGGATTTTTGGCCTCTACTGGACTCTACTTCTGGCATTCGCTTTTGTTTGACTAAATAGAATCTTCGATTTCCATGGACCATTATGCAACAAGACCTACGAGCTTATTTAAGTTATCCACGCAAAATAAAATTCTCAAATCAAATCAAACTTATACATTAGAACCACAATCAGCAACTGCATGTGCTCTGGGAAATTCAGTGCCCAACTAAGACACCAACAAAACAGCTTGGTTTCAGATGACCACACCGATCACCCACCCTCATAGTGTTAAGGGTATTAGCCTTGCTGCGGCAGTCACTTCTAAAATTGCTTCCACTAAAGCTCTAGGAGCCTTTGCGATAGAGCCCTGAAGGACTCCGACTGAAACGCCTGCTGTCCACTGGTTAACCATTATTTACTGTTTAGGCGGTTGCTGAATTTGTAAGTGGTCTGGACTCATTCTTTCTGCTTGCTGAGGCGGGTCATTCGTTGATGCCTGTACGGACAGCCTATGTGGATACAGCTGTAGCACAGTACAAAGCTCTACTGGCAACACTATTGGATCTGGTGAGGCTTATGAATTGACCCGCGGCGCTTATATAAGGCTGGTTACGCAAAAATGGCTGCTAATCGGCAAATTTGAAGTCAAGCGACAAATATAGTAATGCTTTAGACAAAACCAAACTAGCTGCTTCTCTCTGTACGTTTCTTGGATGATCTCTTTATCCTTATGAGGCTGCCGGTCAGGTACGTTTTTCTGCACCGCTACAGCTAAGCGTGTAGCACTTCGAGTGAGTCAGCGTTAATGCTCCACCTCATAGTTAGAGTTTTTTTTGTCTTGAAAGCTGGAATCAAAGTGAGGAACTCATACTCATACTCATATTGGTAGTCGCCGTGTCTGGGATTCAAACTCAGGCTCTCATGGTTGCGAGCCCAATGCTCTACCACTGAGCTATCCCTGCTTTTCTATGCTAAATCCTGCTGGGAGAACGATTCATCTCTCGCCGAGCGGTGGTAGTCTGGGTGGTAGTCTGTGATAAAAAATGGCTTGGAATGGATCGTTTAAGTATCAGATGATAAGTTCAGTTTTGAATTCTTGTAGGCTCAGTTATTGGTGACTGACAATGGAACCAAGGCTATTCTTTATGTTCTCGGTAGTATAGCTTTATTGAGGAACTCACTCTATCAATGTGATCAGCTGCTCAACAAGGAACACGGAAAGTAAGTATACTGATGCAATATATTTCGCCTCTCTCTATTATATGTTTATAATGGCCTCTTTTTGAATGGAAGAAGTGGATTTTTCATTTCACCTGAGTCGCTTCTTGAGACTAGAACCTTGGCCCGTGAATGTGATGCAATAAATCCATTCTTACACTAGCTCAAATGTTTGGTAGAGTTGCCAAAATGAAACTTTAGTCTGATTTTATATGTACATAAATAATTTTTCCAGCCAAGATGGAATCAGAACCCAGTCGGTTTGTAACACATGCTACCAACTAGCAGTATGTAGGGGTATGACTTTAGCTGATGAAATCGCTTGAAAAAGATACTGTTTTTTTCTGAAACCCTCGTCTTCAAACGCCTCATCTGGAATTTTCCCAACTTGAGTCCATATGCTCAATCTTGTAAAGCATTATTTGTTCACAGGCAGAACAGTTTCGTGCTGGTTTATCATCAATACTGTCAGGCCGTAGACTCTCTGACTCAGCAGTTCACCTCACTGCAGCTTGAGTGTATCACTACGACTCTTCTGCATGATGCCGAGAGCTTTGATTGGGAAGACAACAAGGAGTTCTATGAGGTAAGATAACTCCTTGCTGTGCAGCTCTTTGAGTAAGCTCTTGTAAACAGTTGAAAAGTGAATTTCCATTATACTTTGCAAATAGTGACCAACCACTAAGGGCAGTGTAATAAAGCAAAATATGAGGTGGGGAAGACTGTTACATTTTGGTACGGTCTGCACATTGAGTCACGGCATCAGCCATCTGGGTGAAGGGGGTTGTCAGCTGGATAGAGTTTTGTGTTGCAAATTGCCTGTCAGCTAGTGGCATCCATTGTATAGTCAAGTTGAGGGAAAACATTCCTAGGTATGAAAATGGGACATTAAAGCTCATCAACTGTTTCGGCACTGCTGCGTGATCAAAGTGTCTGCTATGCCGGATTCAAATCCTGACCAATAACGTCCGACCTCCTGCTGAGGATTGAGTCATTATTGTACTGGTGTTATTCAGTTTATCCGACATGTCAGCATTGACAGAAGGCACTCACAACATTGTTCAAAATTATTTCATTTCTGTGTGACTATTCTAACAGGTTTGACTTTTAAAGGCATAGATTTTATCTGTGGCATTTTTAGATATAGAGACTAGAAAAATTACTAAAATCGAAAATACTTGCGTGGCGATGATACCAGTGACATATATTGTAGTGAATATTTTTATGTGTTCTATCTTCTTTACTGCATGCATACCCCTAGCCCATGCAGGGCCTGACTCAATGCTCTGCCACATGTTTAACAGTCTTGATCTTTCACTGCTCTAACACAACACTGACCAACTAACTAACTGCACACGCATGGAGGCACAGCGATCCTCTCCGACACCCAGGTAAAGATGGAGGGCATGCCAACAACTGGTACAAATCTATCTAGCCCCGGCACATGTCTGATGTGCCACCGATTGCATGTGTATGTACGTCTACATGATCTAAGCTGAAACCTATCTCACCGGGTGATGACGTGCAGATGATCAGAGATCAGAGAGTCGTCTAGGTTGAGTTATGAGAGGCGTAGTTTTAATGTGTAAAGAAATCGTTTATAAAGTTGATGTAAGTTATACTGAGATGAACTCGAATTAAACAGCAACAGCAACTCCTCCGTCGGGGCCTCGCTCCGTGCTTTATACTGTCCCACGGAGGGCACCCCCCAAAAACGACCAATTATGAAAAACTAGAAAAGGCTCAACCAATAGAATATCATGAAATACATTTAGTTTTGCCGCCACGTCCGAAGTAACCTTTGTAAGTTAAGTACAACATCAAAGCTAACTAGCTGGTCTGAAAAAGCCACATTCTCATCCTCCTCTTCCCGCATATCTCATAAAAAAAACATGTGTCACTGACGATAGAATGGGAACCTTTCTTTGATGTGTGTTGGCGTACCCATCTCAGTCACATACCACTGCATGCGTCTACTTCAGATATTTTCATCCCAACAATATCACTGATGCATAGAGTTATCCTCTACAACTGGTTATAACTCCATGCACTGATGCTACTCAGCCAATTCATATATCAAGTATTACTTATTCCGATGGTGATGATATATAGCATTCTTTTGTCTTGGGCAGATGGTGGTGCAGTCGGGACAGGGCTGACATCATGGAAGTTGGCTGTGCCCCAGTTCGAGTCCACTCTGCCAGAGCACACACTGACCCAGCTTGCTAAGCGTTCTTTGTACTGCAAGATTGAGCAAATAGCTTTGGGTTGTACCACAGATGGTAGTATTTACATGCATGCATATCATTAGGTTGTAGCTTTTGCTGCAGGCACATACGCAGAATATGGAAGTCTTCTAGATGATAATGCCAACACAGTTCACGTTCTCAATATCTTCAGTGACATATGTCACTGATATCTTAATACGAGGACCGTATGCTGTGCAAGTCACAACTGAAAACTTCATGCTGATGCGCAGTCATTTTGAAGATGGAAGCATTTTACTTCGAAAGAATGTCCTGTTCTACCATGCTTTATCAGATGGCGTATACAACATAGAAAATGAGCTGTACTGAAGAAGATGCCTTCTACAAATCAAGGTGTCCTCTGGAAAACGCGAGCTGCGAATGGAATCCTGTTGATGGTTGAAAGAAAAGCGTTGCCCAAGCGCGAAATGTTTGCTACAACACGTAGTTTTGCCCCTAGTGCGCAGTCATTTGATCGTGCTTTTGGAGGATATAGTCAAGTCACTAGGTATTTTATGAAGAGTGATCTACTCACTAAACGTCCTGCTGCTTGGTCCTTTGAGTTCGTTATGCTCGATGGACTTTTTCTCCATTTGTAGAGTAGTTGCTGTTCACAGTGAGTTCCCAAGAGCTTGTAGAGTAGTCTAATGGTGCCTCAAAAATACGAATGATCGAAACAGCACCAATGTTTCATATTTGCTATGAACAGTTTATAAAGAACAAGTCCGCAGTTATCTCAAAGGTGTTTGAATTTGCTGGTGTGACATTGAGCAGTCCGGATGTTGCTCGGGAGGCTCTCAGCATGGACAGCCAAGAAGGATCAGTAGCTGACAGGAATTGAAACAAATCTATGTGGACGAAAAGTGATCCGAGTGTGAAATGATGTGACCAGATTTTCAAAGCATCCAGTCTGCCTGTGTGTGGGGAGCAGTATGTGTACTGTTTCTGATACCATGTCAAACAATTGTTGACAGACAGGACCTCTGTCATTACATGTCCTGAGCATGACAAAAGAAACCTCACACCACATCAGCGTAGACACACAGGATGTCAACTAACATCGATTCCGTGTCAGACCACTAAAAACACCCGATGTTGACTCATGTCCTGTGTCTGTACTTTGTAAAATTATCTTTTAATTCCGTTTGAAACGTGCGTGCATACATTGCCGCGGCGATGTGCGTCCCATGAGATCCCATGTTGTCATATCCCTCTTTTAAAGCCTTTTGAAGGCTCTATCAAAAAACCTTTTTTTCGAGCGATCCTGTCACCCGAAACTATACTCCCTATCAGGATTCTATTCAGTCATCCAATCAAATGTCATCTTTGAATCTCGTGGCAAATCTGCAGTAGCTGTACTAGCCGCGATAAATGGCAAAGAGTCAACAGTAAGATTTACGGCGTATTGAGTGATCCATATGGATTCTCTTGGTTGGTAAAGTGACTCTTGATGGTTATTCACTACATTTGCTGAAATAATTAGGACGTTTGCCTACCTTTAGATTGCCTGATCATTTATTTTATTCTCTGCTAATTCAACTAGGTAAGCTAATACCCTCCTGGCGTCTCCTACAAATGCAAACATCACTCGATGTAGCTCGCCTGAAAACTCGGCTCTCCTATAAAAGTGGTTTTATAGATTTAACTGCCTTGTTTTAGGGTGAACGCTGCTCATTTCCCGTACATATGTGGAGTTTTCACTTGCGATCATTGCGTGAACTGTTGTTCGCCACTTGTCCTCCTAACAATGCTTCATCTATCTACGCCGATATACTTCGGCAGAGTTTAGACCACCTCTGCGTTAGATACTCCAACACATTCCCGGCTTACAGAAGAACTGAACAGTACAGGTGAGTGTAATCACAGAGTTATTCTCATCTAGAAAAGAACAACTCGTCCACAGGTTACCCAAAGAAGGATTACTCCATGGGTGTACCAAAAGACACCGATTAATCTAAGGGAGGACAACTCCGCCTATACAATTTACATTGACCGTATTATAGGTGTGGATATATCTTAGTAATACTTGAACTAATTTATCATGTTCCACATATCTTTGAAAGAAATTGTTTTGCAGAATGGATATCACAATGATATTACACACGGTATATGAAGAGATGTTCTATGTGTGCTCCTCTGCTAGCCAATTATTAGACATTGAGTCTATCGGTCTGGAGCAACCGTTTCTCGCCATACACAGCTCATGCTGTAAGCTTCTGGCTCTCATGGCTGTCACATGCTCCCCATTGGAGGTCCTCTATAAGTAAGTGATTATCTATCATAGACACAAAAGCTGTGCTGTAATGTCTATATAGCATAAACTCTGCATTCTTAATACACTTTATATTCCTGTATGTCTATGACACATGTCATGGGTATATAATACATATTCTGTCTATGCTTATAACATGTCTATGATGCATACTATGGCGTTACTTACCAGCTCCAAGTACCAAGGGCACAGTGAGCCGTGGTCTCTGAGGACAACACTCGCGTCACCCTCATGATTTGCTTTTAGAATATACAGGAAAGGATATCAGAGGAAAAATAAAAGACGTCGATCTAGTCCAAACTCTGTGGAGGATAATACTGGTTATTACAGCCACTGGTTACATTGGATACAGCCCTCCGTGATACCACGATTCGCCATCAGGTTGGTGCAAGATGCCAAAGATTTTAGAGACTTTGAGCATCAGAAAACGACTCTGTAGTGTCTACCATTACGATGGCTCTAGCAAAAATTGGCCATTTTCATGTTTCAGGACTCCCGCTTCCTATTACTTTACCATTCAGAGAAAGCAAATCATGTAATTGTACTTGCTACGAAGTTACTCTCACTTGCACAAAGTTTCTCTTATAACTCACAAACATACTTGGCAAGATAAATGTCAAACTCAACGGGAGCATAACTCTATGTGTGCAAGGATTGCATTCAATATAGACCAAGCAACTCCCTATTTAATAGGCCCCATCAGGTGGAATGTTCCAACTTGCAATGCGCTGCTGGCCGAGAATGTTTCGACTAAGTATTCCTTGACATAGCCATATACCAATGCATTGTCATATTTATAAATAGACCACATACAGCAGTTTTTGGGCTACATGGTTGGAGTTTACGTCAACTTCACAATGTGTCCCTTGCAAGATCAATGCTCTTACAAAGAAAATCTCTCTACTCATATGGGCATGGTATATGAACCCACTTGTCTTTCAGCTACTCTGACATGCAAACAACAACAGCTCTCTATCTTCATCTGAAGATGATGTTGTCCCAACCTGAGCCATCTTGGAGTGCCTTGATTCAGGTAGACTACTGGAGCATCTTCTACACAGTTTCTTTTTCTTTCACCTCTATCAACGTGTCCCATGACTTTAGTTGACCATACGATATTATTATTATTATTATTATTATTATTGTTATTGTTATTGTTATTGTTATTGTTATTATTGTGTGCAATACAGAGTTCCACTGCTGATGATGCCACCCAGCCCAGGTGTTAGTCCCAAGTCTGGAGGAAGGAGTAGGGTTGATAGCAGGATGAGCACGCAGTCGCAGAAACTATGCCTGACTTATTTCTGCATTGACGTGTGATTCAAGTTCGAGAGATTCTTGATTCAACTTCTAGTCAACTGAGCACTCACTGTTGTAATGAGCTCTTCACATAATTCCCAGCTCCTACCACTCGAATATGCCTCAGACTTAGGAGGTCTGGTAAATAGGATGTCCAAATGTCAGAGACGAAAAAAGAATGCGCACAACCGACACAAGGAAGCAGCCAGAGGAAGAAGATGGGATACATACTAACTGCAGAATGTCTTTACTGCAGGCCATTGTGATGAAGGACTTCACTCTTCCTATAATGCTACTCAACCAATCAAATCTCACCATCGCTGAGTCACAGGAAGCGAAGTGCACAGGCACATTCTGCTGCTGTGCAAATGATGGGCACGTAAAAAATCTTTTTGAGCCTTTCTTAGTTGTTCTGTCACATTGCAACAAGCCGACTGCTCTGTTTGATGTTTTGCTGCCTGTGGTTAACAGGTAGGTTCCATTTATGAAACTATCCCATGATCTACACCTACTTGTAGATTAACACAAAAGTCATATTTAGAAACATTCATAAGTACTCCTTATGGAATTGCGTTGATGAAGCCAGACCGTAAACGAACTGTTTCCGTTCTGAGATTTTCTTTGTCTTATGGCTTCTCAGTGGTGGTGTTGCCTTGGTTACCAGGTCCACCAGGGAATGTTACTTGACATTTTTTATAACCCAACAAGAATGAAGCCTGGACCAGGTAGCAGGCAGATTGCAGTGGGAAATGTTTGCTACTGAATAGCATGATGGTCACACAATTGCCATGAACTGTGGTTTTTTTTAGGAACAATCAGTGGGATGTCCTTAAAGCCGCAACATTCCATGAATCCGTTACACAGGTAATTATACTGACCTATACTAGGCGTACATCAGTATTTCATAAATATCCTATGTATAACTAATCTTCTCTCATAAAATGATCCCGTAAACATTCGCCTGCATGAAAAAGTCCGGTCTTTACACTAGCTACTTATGATATGGCTTGATATGACATGATACAATAGGATACAATATAGTATGTACGATTCGATGCAATTTGTTTCTGTATGAAAATATTTTTGGTGTCTAGTGAGAAAATGAAAACTTAAGGAATTGAAAGTAACACCAGTAGCCAAGATTACGGTGACTCCGGCAATATGACATCGTTCTGTTGTAGCCACCCGCATGGTTCAGTGTGATCCTCTCTCTCATGGATGAGCTCTTCCTGATAGTGGTCAAGGATCTTATTCTGTCCATATCACAGAGACTCAGCAGGGCCGATGCCTCTCCTGATCTTCATGAGGTGTTATCCAAACTACCATGTGGTTGCCAAGTCGAAGAGGATGAGAGTAAGTGATGCCATGAGGCTCCTTTTTTACTCACCATAGACCAGACCTGATCCATAGACGTCTCTGCTACCTGGGGTTAAAGGCATTTTTCTAAAGGGGCGCCACTGTTTCACCTGTGGTCCTAGCCTTTGATCTTCCCAGACCTGTGCAGCACATGTGATCAACCAGGATAACTCCCCTACATTCCCGAATCATCTGCGATTACGCCCGCACAGTAGTCCTTTATCTTACTGAGTAACGCGTTTAACAGAACAAAAAGCGAGTCACACATATTATAGTGTAAGTGAACTGAAAAACATAGTCTCCCATTGTACCCTTGATCTTGATCTCCTTTCTTTTTTCATCCGGAAAATCGGCTAGTCTGGCAGTACCATTAGTCAACTACATGTAGGTGACCTTGGCCTCAGTATCAAGTAGTGTAAAACAGTGCAACCTAATAACTTTGTGCATCCTAACTAGCGTGATTGGTTGCACAAACTACAGTCTTCTTCCTTTTAGACTAAATTTGAAGAAAGAAACTCTCAAATAATTAAAATAAGATTCATTCAATGACATTTTTGTTTATTTTTTACTTCGTTTGGTGTCTGGCGTTTGGTGTCTGGCGTTTGGCGTTTGGCGTTTAGCGTCTGGCGTTTGGCGTCTGGC
>Ga0224511_10005278_pt1 | contig 10077 bp, 2 predicted proteins | sample SF_May12_sed_USG_2_FD_169988 | JGI IMG/M metagenome (GOLD analysis project Ga0224511, IMG submission 169988) | Sediment microbial communities from San Francisco Bay, California, United States - SF_May12_sed_USGS_8_1 | ecosystem: Environmental > Aquatic > Marine > Sediment | place: USA... | reverse complement strand
GCCTCGGTTTTATTGAAGCTGTTCATCAGTGGTAATGAATGATGCCACACCACTGACGCCCCCTAGCGCATGAGCAGAACTCTATTTTCAAATGTAAACAACATACATGTACACTCCATGATCCCTGGGGACCAGAAAAAAATGACTACACAATGATGTAGTACGGGGCGACTTTTTACAGAAACTGCGTTATATATGCAATAATTATCTTGTATTTTACTTTGTTTCTATGATTTACTTAAGGAGGGTATTGTGCGCAATACTGAATAAGTGCTGTTTTCTTATTACTAATAAGCAACACTATTATTTTATTATACACGAAATATTAATGTAACACCACTAAGTCTTATTAAAAAACATATAAAACATAATAAAAATGCTTAGGTGTTTTTAACCGCGGTTAAAGCGTAAGTATAACAACTTTAAATCCCACGCATTATTATTCGTTAAAAGTATTGTTATTTCGTACTCTTATGAATTGTCAGAAATAGGCGTGGTTACGCAAATCGCCTGGGGGCTTTGTAATTTATTAACTGTCGCAATTGCTGTGACATGTACACATGGACAAAATGCACACTTTTGACATGTCGTATATGTCACAGACAACACTTTCATATTCTGCGTAATCTATAAGCACTATATTTCTTTAGGAATTTGATTATTTAGCTTAAATGACATTCTGACAGCGAACAGCCATACATAATATGTTAATGGTTAAAGTTTTTTAATTAGTAGCTTATTCCTTGTAGACTGAGATTTGAAACTGTAATAGAATCATAAATTGTGGTTACTATGGTAATCGTTAAAAAACTGCAATTATACAACATGGTATTATTGTAGGTATTGAAAAACCTTCAGTAAAGTTTGTTTCATAACAGGAATGGTTTACCAATATATTTTTGGCACCAATCCGTTTGGACATATGTGTCTGATAGTACAACCTAAGCCCCCTAATAATCAGACAATTAGAAATCTATAAATACACATAAACGAGCTCACTGGGTACAATCAAAGCGTCACAGGATGTGATCCTTAACGAAGACAGTGTAGTTGTTACTCAACGAAAACTCATGTAAACAGCACGATCCACATCTTCGAATTGAATTTGACTTCGTTGAGAAACATATACATTACAAGCGGTCGTCGTTGAGCACCACACATATTTTAATGTATATGTTTTTTCAACGAAGTTAAATTCAATTTGAGGATTCGGATCACACTATTTATATGAGTTTTCGTTGACTAACAACTACATGTTTTCGTTGAGAACCACAACCTGTGACGCTTTGATTGTACCCAGTGGAGCTTTTTAGTTTCTAACTAGTTGCATGTGTAATTACGCAAGGAAACGTTTTATTGCAAACGAGTAAAGAAACACTCTATCGTAAACTCATAAGTGCACACGTCTTACTTAAATGTACTTTTGGTGAAGTATGCAAAAAAGTTGTTTGTTTCCATTAAAGTCTCCAAAAATATACGAACGGCAGGTAGGCAAAACTTTGTTTTATTTAATTTACCTTTTTTACCGTACAGCCATTAGTCAATTATAAACGGGAGAACGCTGCATCAACGGTAAATACAAGCAACGCATATTCATGTGAAATATGACAACATATAAATGTTAACTTAAAATTAGTAGGTTAGAGCGTGAAATATACCTTTCTCGTACCGAAACTCATATTTTTGCTCTAAAATCGTCGACGAACACCAAAACGTAAGTTTAGGGTCGGCACAAAAAATAGGTCGGTCGGGTTAGTGGAAACAAACAACTTTTTACGTTTTAGCATGAGTATGTCTTACATAGATACGAGAAATATATATGTCTTACTTTATAATACTGTATGCGATGTTATGTATGTAAAAGCATTTTGTAAATCCATTGTACAAATACTCTCACCCACATAACATTTCGTTGTATAATGTTGTACCACTTTTTTGTATGCCTTTGAAATTTTCCTCAGATTTATTTTACTTATTACAGCTGGTGTTTTGTGGTTGTGTGGCGACAGTAAATGTCGCACAGTACTACATCATTGTGTTGTGGCAGTTTTAAACACCATTGATAAACATCTTCAATAATTTTAATTTTTAATTTATGTCTAAAGTACCGGGAATTTAGTGCAATAATATTTTATCCTGTGTTATTAATTACATGAACTTGCACACTTACTAAAATGTTGTCACATTGTATAATTATTTGATTGATTGGATTTGATTACCATTATTTGATGATCGGTTATACAACTGTAACAGTATTGTACAGTTGCTAGTATGGAGCATTGTCACAGTTGTGACGGCAGTGACCTAAGCCACATATTGGAAATAGTTTACACATGGAAGTTTTGTAGCTAATGATTTGAGCACAGCGAAAACGTGTGGTCTACAAACATTAAATGCTTAAATAAAATAGCATGTAGATCTAGTTACACAATGTCTAATGTCAACCAGTCTTGTTCATGACTTGTCTGGTGTAAAGATGTATATTTCAAAAGACATTCTTTCTTTGTTTATTTAGTCAGTTGCTGAGGTTGTATGTTTTACTGTTTAACTAGGTTAACATCAAGGGCATAACTTTGACAACCTTTTATGGCCGATCAAATATCTTGCGAGAGTTTTTGACGATGGAAATTTAAATATCAGTACTAAGTACACACATTTCAAAATTATATCTTCTTTGAAACCTCATGCCAATGCTGACGTTGAATACCTATATTAAGTTATCAATAAGAAAATGACCTTTGCAACTCTTTAAAGAGCACCACATAGGACCCATTTTACGGCCGGATTATTTGTCGGTTAAAATTTAAACATAATTACTAAGCACAATTAATGTATTTTAAATGTTTCTGAATAAACCTGAAATTTAATGTTACAAACTTCAGAAACTACATTTACAACGCTACAAAGGTAGTATGGCATACTAAAACACGTTGATGGTTTAAAAAAACAAATAGTAATCATCATCATGTCCAGAAAAATGTTGATGTTATCTGCTTTTTATAGAGGTTTTACGATGTCGTTTAGAAAAAATATGTGCAAACACGAAGAGAAATCACAGTTAAAGCATAAAATGTGTTCTACTTTTGAGCCATAATTATAACTAGTGGCTAGGAGACAAACACGCGGTAATAATAATAAAAAATATCAATTTGATTTTGTTATATTTTTCAACTTTATATTGCTGATAATCTGTAGATACTACACATCCCGCGCAGTTTGGTTTCGTTGTCCTTTATATCTGACCGATGCGAGGCTTAAAATGGTGAAATCCAGGAACGCTGATATATGGATGACCAATGCAATACATAGAACGCTAATTAACGGCGTGTGCCGGGTTAGTATTACCATGGTTTAAGATTTAACTGTAGCGACCAGGAACATTTGGAAATCGAAAATTGTATGATACGTTCCAGCGTCTTCATGTATATATCAAATTCCCAAATATCGACTGATATATGACAACCTGTATTAAGCGTAGGATTTCTTAAAACTCGTCGTATAACGGGGTTATAATATTTAGCTCTAGCTAAAATTAACTTTTAAAGGACAATATACTAGATGTATATATATATAGATTACAGACCCTACACAATACCAAAGAACTAGAACAAAGACTTCTGAACCATTAATGTCTTTGTTATATCTATTTTTCTGTTTTATTGTGAGTGGATGAGAAAGTGATTGTAATCATGTTGTTCTCTATACTTCAAAAAAGTGTCAGACCGATAACGATAATAAACTTGTTTGTATCAACACAAAGATTGTTCACTTTAGTTGTATCAACAAGCAAGTAAGTATACTTAAAACCATATTCATTGATGATTGTTTTTCCTGGGAGCGATGCAGATGTATGCATTTGATGTGGACTACCGACGGCTTTACTGTCAAAAATCTCAACAAAACATCATAATTCATTACACGGGTAAAAAATAACAAAAGTTTAGAACATCTTGACTATACATTATAAATATGACAGTTGAACGACAATTACAACAGTACATTTGTCTTTTGGCGATTCATACTCACGTATACACACGGCAAATGCCTGTATTCGTTATTGAAGACATCTGTAACATTTTGCATTCCAGTTCTGGCGTGGCTTTGTTAGACAACTATACAAATGTTTGCCTTATAATACGTGGCAGCGTCTGAGGTTTTGGGTCCAGTTGACGAAATACGTCACTTATTAAAATGACGTCAATTTAACTCAACAAATTGTAGGATATTTAAGAAGAGATTTACTGGCCTACAAAAACTGGGTAAAGTGTCTCCATGTCAAAATTCTTTAAATATGATGTAAATATATAATATAGTTGCAAAAATATCTTATTAAATTGACCACACATGTATTGATAAAAATAGTACACCCTTATATTTGAATAATACACTGTTCATAATGGTTTAGGCATGTATTTCAAAGTGGTTATATAGACATGAAAAATAGGAATATCTACATTTTATTTGTAAATTTTTTACTGTAGTCTGCAAATATAGCCATTTCAAATGATACCAAATTATCAATATCGCTAACAAAGTCAATTGAATCCAAAATGTCAGACTCGGACAAATATGACATTTGTAAGGCTATAACAACATAACATGCGTCAGTATGATTCGCCAAATGCCTGTACCCATGACAGAATAAACCTGTAACATTTTGCATTCAAGTTTTGGCGTGCTTCGGGGAATACATCTTTTTAAACATGATGTATCAAAAATATATATTTCCCCAATCATGTTAAATTCCTTTTATTCACGTTTATTAACCTTATTTTCGGGCCAATGAACACGGAGTAATTTTCATGTTGACTGTTTTTTCCTCCATATTTGTCGCCTAGAGTATCAGTTGCAAAAACAACAGTTGTTTATAGCTCGTCTTTTGATTTCCATGGACTGCAAAAATAGTGTCAACCATTATACATGTTGAACTTTGTAGTCAGTACTTGACAAAAGATAGCTGTTGGAGGCCGGCAAAGTCTGGTTCAGTTTTCCCGCACAGTGGTCCATTGTTATGAAACAGTTATTGGCTTGTGGAGTAATAATGCTAGTACGGTTGTACCTAGCGACGCTGGTTAAATGGAGTGACCGTTTGAAATAACCAATCTTTGTGTTGAAAACCACTTTCAATTAAGCAGCGACAAACAATTTATATACCGTGTGGTCAATATATCAAGTGTCATATTATGCGCTATACGTATACAAAAATAACGTTTCTTGGCATCATTGTATACCTCTGAAAGATCTAGGGAACGCCTTTGATTGAAAATAATACTATTATTTGACAAATAATTTCCCGAGGGATCTTTCTTATTTATTATGTTGTAATTTAGTGGTATTACTGCCAGTTTCGCTTTGGTTGTAGCACATTGTACTTGTATTTGTGTTTCATGGACAGTCACACAAAACATTCAGCGCAATATAACAGTCTGATAAATATATTTCTTTTGTATATTTTATTTTCCCTCTCGTAAACCAGTGCCTTTTAAACATTTCTTAATCAGTTTTACCCGATATTTAGTATCGTAGAAATTTATGATCGTGTTTAACAATAATGGAAATTTTTGTGACAAATGCTTATTTTGCAAAACATGTATTATGTAATCGAATGGTCATATACTGTTATTGCATATTCATACTTTTTTTTTATTTATAAAAATGTTTAAAATAAACCCATATTAGATCGATGTGTCGCGGGCTTTTTCAGTGTATGTTGGTCAAAGGTCAAGGTTAACCTGGGTCTGGAGTAGGGACAAATGTTAAAGCGGTGTCTGAACCACAACTTGGTTACTAATAATGGGATTTTCAAATAATATGACATAAATGTTCACCACAGGGAGTTGATATGCTGCGCGTTTTATTTGGGTTCGTGTGTCACTCAATGTCACTCTGTTGGGGTGGAAGAGTGTCTTAATTAATATTATTTTTATTACGTTCGTGTCGGACTATATTCTTATTATTCATTTTTATACGCCCATACACTTTCATATGGACAAACAATGTTTTCACAAATGTCGGGCGGGTATAAGGATAGATAGTCAGGCTTTCGATCGGCGTCCAATAAAGTGTCTGGACCCTTATTTAAACATTATTTAACCGATCTTCTTCAAACATGCTTATGTATATTTTAAGCATCCATTTGTAATATCAGGGACACGTTCGAATTTAAGCCAACTCGCCAAAAGCATTTCTAGATTGTACACGTGATTTGTTAAAAATATGTGATATTAAAATATATTTTCAGTATCTCTTCATGGTTATTAAAATGTATTGATAGCTAGTAACACTGAACATGATGTACCTGTTGAAATGTTGAAAATGTTTGTGACTCTTTAAAGTAGATCAAGTGCTTGCCATTTAACATGGTTGATTTTACATGTACCACAGCTCAAAATTCATAGTTCTGCAAAATTTTAAGCTCCTTCTTTTTCTGTAGCATTCCCTTGTCCGTGTGATAAGGTTTATCTTAGAAAGTATGCATTCTTTTGTATGTTCTAAGTCAAATTGTTACCGGACAAAATAGTCCTAATCTAATGGATTAAAACTGACCATGTTCTGTTATACATGTAAATGATCATGATTGACAGTTGTGGAAATGTCCATTCGGGCGTATACACGTGTAATGTTCCGACTCGCGATGCCTTGATTGTTTATACGGAAAAGCAATTGGAACACAACTAGTATTTGCAAATGATGTTTTCACAGAAAACAATCACATCAAATGTTACCTTTGCAATGCATCTCGTTAATGATCTGTGTGTGTTTTGCATCATTACGCCGCAGGTAAATCAACACTTTTATACTTTTTGTAACCACTAACGAGTGTTCCATATGGCCTTGATGACTTGAATGAGTGCTGCGTTACGTTTTAGTAGTGTTTGTTGTCGTCATAAACACTTATTTATTGTACCAGATGCCCCTTTTATTCGTATTAAAAACATCCTATAAAAATTATCTAATTTAAGCGCTGAAAGCGTGTTGTCTGCTTTATTTCTGGCTTATGGTTTTATGTTCATGTTTCAAGAACAATGGAAAACTACAGTTGCAAATTAGAGGCAGCGGTATTCCTAACGATTACTTGTATACCCTTACCGCTAGAAATATTGCGAAATATGAAATGTCAGTTACTTACTTTTGCCAAACTATAAATGCCTAGTGCTAGTTGCTTAATGATTTTCGGAAAAAAACGATTGATTTATGATAGATGGCACTAGCGGAGCAGGGTTGGCGTACTCGGCGCGCGCACCCACCCCCTAACGGCCGCGGACCTATGATTGTTATCCCCCAAAAGCTGACTGTCCTTTTTTTATTCGATTGCGATTAATTGTCAACCAAATTGTTATAGAAATATGGCCAAATAAAACGACTTATACATCAACCGTGAACACTTCCAATAATTCCCCCCGGCAAAGTTCACGCCTCCCCCACCCTCTTATGTCTTATCCTGAATTCGGTACTGGATAGGAGTGAAAACTGCGAAATAGGTATTGCCAAATGCTTTTTTACTTATTGAAATCAAAACGATTTTTTTTAGAATCAGCCCTACCCCAAGTTACACATGTTATACCAATGGCGTAAAATGTATTAAACACATGACGGGAAATACGTATACATTTACAACATATATTTTAAAAGAACATCGTGCTGAATTGTATGCAAACTACTTCTGATTAATATTTTTTAATTGCAATAGTTAAGTAGAGATCTCGAAGTTATTTATGTTGTGTTGGATTGGTACAAGAGTTGTGTACTTTTTCCAATGACAGCGTCTATAAAATAAAGTCCCATTCCCTTCGGTTAGCGGCCAGTATTAGTTTTGTATTTTCTTCAAAGAAAGCGATAAGTGTACTTTAGAATAGAACTTTGAAATTCTATTAATAGATTAAAACACATTCATCCATCTTCTAAGCTTTAACTTTTTCACTCGGTTAATAGTAAGAAGCCTTAAGTCATAACGGAAATTAATTTAGATTTGGTAACGTAAGCCTTTAGGATTTTGAAACTCGGAGACTTAAATTTTATAATGATCGAACAATAGCATGTGTGGTTTCCATTTACAATATACACTGGTATAAAAGCATGCTTTAGATTGTTAGTAATGTGTATACATCTAAGTGTTTTAAAACACTAAAAATAGTTTTTTTCTAAATATCTTTTGTTTATCTTTTACGTGTTTTTGTGCCGTTCTGTTTGTTGGTTTTTGTACGGGCCATTTTGTCATGGTGCCCTTAAACTTGACATATCTACATTGTTTACAACATTCTTTCTTTAAACATCTCTTTAAATTATATTAACTTCTTTTTATATTGTGTTATTGTTATATTTTCTGGTCCACTTATGATCGATTGTATGCTGTTTACATTGGTTGTAGAGTTTCACTATGTGCTAGGGGGCATCAGTAGTATGGCATCATTCATTACATTACCATTAATGAACGGCTTCAATTAAACCGAGGCTTCATATTTCCCATGCTTCATATGAATTTTACCTTTTTTTGAGATAATTTAAAGATTTTTGTTTAAACTCATAAACAAATTATCATATGGATGCCTGCTTTGTCACAAGAATGAACACATTGAATACAAAATATATCTAAAAGTGTACGCATTTTTTCATACACCCTATTGCCGTTTTGTGTAATAAATTGATAAATATCCAGATTTTGTTAAATACGTACATGTGAAACATTCCTTATAATATGTATGCAACTCATCAGGTTATATCGAGGACATTTAAATATCCTAACTTCCTATTATACATGTATGAACCAATGAGCGTTCGTCCTTGTTAGATGTCTTGGGTTCAATTCCGTATCTTGGCATTACAAAAATGTTATAAAAAGGCACACATCGCAGTCTTGTTTTGAGTTTAGTGAATCACTTACCACTTGTCAAAATTGGTATGTACATCATCTGTAATGGGCGGTCGAGACTAATGAGTTTAAAGTTAACTTACTTCGCACCAAATAGTGCCTTTGAACAAAGGAATATGTCAAAACGTACTATGAGTATTCTGTTGGTAACAATGTGACGAATAAGAAGTTAAGTCTTACGTACGATTTGCAGACGTTTTGATTGAACAAATGTCACAAATATTTGACGTCAACGTCATTTGTTGATGTGTTTTAAAGCACAAGTGTAAATTGAAGGATATTATGCGGTGTTCGGTAACAAAAGCGTTACTCCATCAATGTCAAATAATTTAGAGCTCTATGATAATTATTCTCTATAAAAAGAAGTAAACAACATTTAAGTTTATATACATTTCTGAAAATCATGTTGTGCGTTCATAAACATCATTGTACACTCCGAGGTATAACATCCCTAGGCTTACGTAACTAAATCTACGAACTAAATTCCGTAAAGACTTTTAAAGCTGCATACTATCAACCGGGCGATAAATGTGACTAGAATAAAGCTTTCATATCTAAGATGAGAAAGTGTAAATTGGATGCCAACATTATATTGTAGAGTACACTAATCTTGTTCTTTGAAGATTATACAATACTAATACTGACCGCTGACCGAAGGCAATGATACTACTGACACATGTGTTTGCAAGATCGATTCACCTAATAGACGCTGTCATTCAATAAGTTAAGATGGAAAAAACTCAAATGTTACCTATTACGAGCGGAATTGAATATTTTTTATACGAGTGTCAAAGAATCGCGCTGGTCATGCGTTCGTGACTTACTACATGTACGTGGTCGAAACAACTTATTTTATACTATCGCAACATATCTGAGGTTTCATTTTATGATAACTGATGCACCCAAGTGGTATGTGTTATCTTCGGCATTTCCACACATAGGTCTGCATCACGTTTTGCAACATGTGATTAAACAGACGTCAGCTGTATAGTTTTATTAAAGAAATTGGATTAAACTTACAGATGTTTTAGAGATACGCATTATACGATAATATATTTCATGGCTTCTATTGAAAGTTAACTATCAATGTACATGGGTGATTTCAAAAAAAATGAAGACATTTCTTTATTTCAAGATAAAATGGAAACAGAAAGCTTGACAATGACAGTTAATGTGCTTATACGTTGCTTCTGGTGTCATTATTGTTG